>Ga0302319_10000227_pt1 | contig 121861 bp, 123 predicted proteins | sample Bog_T0_2_FD_203319 | JGI IMG/M metagenome (GOLD analysis project Ga0302319, IMG submission 203319) | Peat permafrost microbial communities from Stordalen Mire near Abisko, Sweden - Bog_T0_2 | ecosystem: Environmental > Terrestrial > Soil > Wetlands > Peat | place: Sweden: Abisko, Stordalen...
CTCGGCATCGACGAGAAGCAGGAGCTCCTCGCCATCTTCGATCCCGCTGCCCGCCTTGCGCGCATCGCCGACGTGCTCGACATCGAAATCGAGAAACTCGATCTCGACCGCAACATCCAGTCGCGCGTCAAGCGCCAGATGGAGCGCGCGCAAAAAGAGTATTACCTCAACGAGAAGATCAAGGCCATCCAGAAGGAACTGGGCCGCGGCGAAAAGAGCGAGTTCGACGAACTCCGCAAGAAAATCGAATCCGCGGGCATGCCCAAGGAAGTCCTGGAAAAGGCGATCCAGGAGCTCAAGAAGCTCGAAGCCATGCCTCCCATGTCGGCTGAATCCACCGTCAGCCGCAACTACATTGACTGGCTCCTCGCCGTGCCGTGGAAGAAGCGCTCCAAGGAAACCCGCTCCATAGACTTCGCGGAAAAGGTCCTCAACTCCGACCACTACGGCCTCGAAAAAATCAAGGAACGCATCCTCGAATTCCTTGCCGTGCGCCAGCTAGTAAAAAATCCCCGTGGCTCCATCCTCTGCTTCGCCGGCCCTCCCGGCGTCGGCAAAACCTCGCTCGGCATGTCCATAGCCAAGGCCACCGGCCGCAAGTTTGTGCGCCTCTCGCTCGGCGGCGTGCGCGATGAAGCCGAGATCCGCGGCCATCGCCGCACCTACATCGGTGCGCTGCCCGGCCAGATCATTCAGCACATGAAAAAAGCGGGCACCAAGAACCCCGTGTTCCTGCTCGACGAAGTCGACAAGATGGCCTCCGACTTCCGCGGCGACCCGGCATCCGCCCTTCTTGAAGTCCTCGACCCCGAGCAGAACACCACCTTCCAGGATCACTATCTCGACGTCGACTACGACCTGTCGCAGGTGCTTTTCGTCGCCACCGCCAACGTTATGCACACCATCCCGGCCGCGCTCCAGGACCGCATGGAAGTACTCCGCCTGCAGGGTTACACCGAGCAGGAAAAGCTCGAAATCGCCCGCCAGTATCTTGTAAAGAAACAGCGCGAGCAAACCGGCCTGAGCGAGAAGAACATCGTCTTCTCCGACGATGCGATTCTCGAAATCATCCGCTACTACACCCGCGAAGCCGGCGTCCGCAACCTAGAACGTGAAATCGGCAACCTCTGCCGCAAGGTAGCGCGCAAAGTAGTCAAGAGCGGCGCAAAGCACAAGGAAGAGCTGACCGCCAAAAACATCCACGAGTTTCTCGGCGTGGCCCGCTACCGTGACTCTGAAGTGCATGAGAAGAGCGAAGTCGGCCTCGTCACCGGCCTCGCGTGGACTGAAGTCGGCGGCAGCATTCTCACCACGGAAGTCCAGGTGCTCGACGGCAAGGGCAAGCTCACCATCACCGGCCAGCTTGGCGACGTTATGCAGGAATCCGCGCAGGCCGCGCTCAGCTACATCCGCGGCCGTGCGCAGGCTCTCGGCCTCACCCGCGAGTTCTATCGCAACGTCGACCTCCACCTGCACGTACCCGAGGGCGCAATCCCCAAGGACGGCCCATCGGCAGGCATCACCATGGCCACAGCCCTCGCCAGCGCGCTCGCAAAAATTCCCGTCCGCCGCGACATCGCCATGACCGGCGAAATCACGCTCCGTGGCAAGGTGCTCGCCATCGGTGGTCTCAAGGAGAAATTGCTGGCCGCTCTCCGCGCGGGCATCTTTGAAGTCATCCTGCCCCGCGCCAACGAGAAAGACATCGCTGAGCTGCCAGACAACATCAAGAAGTCGATGAAGATGCACTTCGTAGATCAGATGGACGAAGTGCTGACCATCGCATTGGAAAGCCCGCTCCAGGCCCTCATCACCCCGGGCCCCGAAGTCCTGACCACGGTCCCGCCAAACGAGCTAACCACCAACGCCCCTGCGCCACAGTAAATCAACAGGACGCACGGCCCGCTCATGCTGAAGTGGGCCGTGCGGTCGCCTGCATAGGGCAACTAACTCCGGCTCGCAGCGTCCTCAATGTCCGCCAACCATCCCCTGCGCAGCATATGTTGAGGGATGCTTGTCATGAACGGCTTGATGTCGAGAAGCGGAGTACCGTCGAGCATATCCAACCCCCGCACCATCAGGTTGTTACCGTCGCGTTGAAGCAACTCGACCACCGTCAATCCAATCGGATTCGGGCGTCGTGGTGACCGTGTGGCGAAGACGCCATGCGCGCGGTTGTCCGTTGGCACTCGCCCAAATAGATCAAATCCCTCCGCGCGATCGAAGACCCACAGGATAAACAGGTGCGAGAATCCATCAATGTCTGTAAGGCCAGGCTCGAACTGAGGCAGAATTTCGAGAATCCCCTCCGCATTGTGCTTCGTGGCGAGACCTTTGGGAATTGCTGAGGTTTCGCGATAGGGACTTCGCACAAACCCGATTGGCTGCGGCGTGAACATAGTGCACGCTCCTTCTGTAAATAGTATCGAACGCGCGCCTCACCGCTGTCGCCCACTCCCGTTACAATCAACCCAATGGCCTACTGGTACCGCCGCGTCTTCCTCCTGGCGATCCCCCTCATCCTCTCCAACCTCACCCAGCCGCTGCTCTCCACAGTGGACACCATCCTCTCCGGCCATCTCCCCGGCGCGGCCGCACTCGGCGGCGTAGCCATCGGCGGCATCTTCTTCAACTCAGTCTTCTGGACCTTCGGCTTCCTGCGCCTCAGCACCACCGGCCTGGTGGCGCAGGCCTACGGCGCCCAGGACCAGCAGGAACTGCGCCTGCACTTCGCTCGCGCCTTTCTGTCAGCCGCAGCTATCGGGGCTCTTCTTCTCGCCGTCCGCGGACCGCTCGTCGCGTTTTCCATTCAACTCCTCGGCGCCGGGCCTGCAGTGGCGCAAAACGCCGCCGTCTATTGCAACATCCGCATCTGGTCGGCTCCGGCGGCGCTCGCCAACTACGTCATTCTTGGCTCCCTGCTTGGCCGCCAGCGCGCTCGCACCGCTCTGGCCATTCAGGCCGCCATCAACGTCGTCAATGTCGCAGTGGCGCTGCTCCTGGTGTTGCGCTTCCACTGGGGCGTCGCAGGTATCGCTACAGCCACCATGCTCTCTGACTACGCAGGCCTGCTCCTCGGTCTAGCCATCACTATCCAGACCAGAGTCTTGTCCGCCGAGCATGCCACCGGGGAGGCGCGCGGCCGCATCCGTCTTCACGAACTGCTCCACGGCCCCAGCCTGCGCCACCTGTTCGCACTAAGCCGCGACCTGCTCATCCGCACGCTCAGCATGGTGGCAGCCTACGCGTGGTTTACCCGCGCCGGCGCACGACAGGGCGACGTCATCCTCGCCGCCAATGCTGTTCTCCTGAATATGCACATGATCGCCTCCTACGGCCTGGACGGCTTCGCGAACGCCGCCGAAGCCCTGGTTGGCCAATCCCTCGGCGCGCGCCGCCTTGCCGACTATCGTGCCGTTCTTCGCGCGTCCACCGTGGCAGCCGGCGTTGTTGCGTCGCTGATATCGCTCACGTACTTCTTCTTCGGTGCCGACCTCGTCCGCCTGTTCACCGATCAGGAACCGATTCGCATCGTCGCCATGCACTACCTGCCCTGGGCAATCGCCATGCCTATTGTCTCCGTGTGGGCTTTTCAACTCGACGGCGTCTTCATCGGCGCCACGCGTGGCCGCGACTTGCGCGATTCAATGCTCATTTCGTTCCTCATTTACATAGTCCTGGCCGTAATCCTGCAACACTCGTTTGGCGACAACGGCCTGTGGTGCGCAATGGCCCTGTTCATGGCTCTGCGCGGCGCAACGCTCGCTTTCCGCCTTCCGCGCATTGAGCAGCTCTTCGCGGCGCCGGCATCGATAGTCGCCTGAACCACCGCTTCACAAGCGGATATTTCTCGCCAATTCAGCCCCGTCAAATTCAATCGCTCCTCGAAAAGCCGTCTTTTCGCCAGCCAGATTTGCGACCCCGGGCATACAATTCTTGCGAAATCCAACCGATGGTTCGTCACGTATCGTATGTTCCAACCACCTAAGTTTGGATCGTCCCGGCAGCAGCATGGATCGGCTTTGAGGCCAGAGGAGAACTATGCCTTCCCAAATTTCCCACAGCAATCATAAAGACTTGCCATCATTTAAAAGCGCGACATCCACCCGCGATTCATTCCTCTTCCCTGGGCACATCGCCAATGCCGATACTGCGAAAAAGACACTCCGCAACCTTTTCCTCATCGCATTCCTCGCCGTATGCGCTGCCGCCTCCGCACAAGCGCAAACCTGCTCCGCCATGTCTCTCGGCAACGGAGCAAGCCTGAACGGTTTTGTTCCGTTTCCCTCCACCAACGCGTGGAACACGAATGTTGCATCGCTCACTCCCGATCCCAACTCGGCCGCCATCGTTGCCGCGGCTGGATTTGCTGGCTTAAGCACGCACGTCAACTTCGGCTCCTCCGTCGAGGACGGCGGCATTCCCTACGTGATCGTCGACTCCACGCAGACCCCCGCTGTCCCCATCAACGTCATCGACTATGCCAACGAGAGCGATGTGATGCTCGCGCCCTTTCCTTCCAACGCCCCCATGGAAGGCGACTTGCCCGATTGTTCCGGCTGGCCGGACACCTACCAGGGAGATTCCCATGTCCTTGTGCTCGATCGCTCGAAATGCTTCCTCTATGAGACCTTCAACACCAACCGATGCAACGGTCAGTACAACTCATCCAGCGAAACCATCTGGGACATGAAGAACTCCGAATCGCGCCCCTGGGGCTGGACCTCCGCCGATGCCGCCGGACTTCCTATATTCCCAGGCTTGGTACGCTACGACGAAGTAGCTTCCGGCGCAATCAATCACGCCATCCGCTTCACCATGCAGCACACAAAAAACGATGGCAACGACGGCTACTTCGTTGAGCCGGCAACCCACGCCGCGGGCACCGACTGGGGCGTCTCGAACGTCGAGGGGATGCGCATCCGTTTGAAGGCGAGCTTTGACACCTCCGGATACTCCCCCACCAATCAAGTCATCCTCACCGCACTCAAGCAATATGGAATGATCCTCGCGGACAATGGAGGCAACCTCTTCATCCAGGGCGCGACAGATCCTCGGTGGGACGACAATGACCTGCATAATCTGGCTGGCATTCCTTCGTCGGAATTCGACGTGATGCCAATGACCCCCGAGTTCCCAGGCTACGACTCTGCAACAGCGCCCACTGGCGGCCTGCCTGTCATCAATAGCTTCACGGTCACAGCAACCAGCGTTAATTCCGGCGCTCCAGTCACCTTCAATTACAACCTGAGCGGCGACTCGTACGATTTCATAGACATGATTGGCCCAATCACTGCCGGCACCGGCAGCGTCACCATCAACCCCACCGCCACTCAGACGTACACGTTGTACTCCACCAACGCTTTCGGCCAGACCGTCAGCACGCCAATTCTGGTTTCGGTGCCCGGCTCCGTAGTAGCCGCGCCCATCCTCACGCCGCCTGGCGGCTCGTATCCCGCGGCGCAAACAGTAACTATCAGCACCGCAACCTACCCTTACGCAACTATCTTCTACACCACCGACGGTTCCACGCCGAATTTTCCCATCACCGGCACCACCAAGGCATACCCGGTAACTCCAACGCCGCCCAATAGCCAGGGAAATGTAAATTCAATCACCGTAGCATCCTCGCAAACGGTAAAGGCCATCGCCGTCGTCCCAGGCTATTCCGCGCCCAGCGCCGTGGGTTCCGCCATTTACACCATCGGAGTTACCGCGGCAGCTACGCCTACCTTCTCCCCCAACGGTGGAGACTTTACTTCTGCGCAGCAAGTTACCATCAGCACCACCACCACAACCGGCTCTCCCGCCATCTACTACACCACGGATGGAACGACGCCGACTTACCCAGTTACTGGAACCACGCAGCACTACACAGGCGCAATCACCGTCTCTTCCGCAGAAACAGTCAATGCCATTGCCGTTGCTACCGGATTCAGCAACAGTGCGGAAGGCTCCGCAAGTTTCGTCGTCAATCTGCCGCAGGCAGCCACGCCAACTTTTAATCCTCCTGCCGGCCCTTATGGCTCAGCCCAGTCGGTACATATCAGTACAACAACCACAACCGGTTCGCCCGCGATTTATTACACCACTGACGGAAGCAACCCCACTTATCCAGTTACGGGCACCACAAAGTTATACAGCACCGCAATCACAGTCTCCACTTCGGAAACACTCAAAGCGATCACCGCAGCAACAGGCCTGCTCAACAGCGCTGTAGGCTCGGCAGCTTATGTCATCAACGGTCTTCCCGCGGCAGCCACGCCAACATTCACGGTTGCGCCCGGCACATATACTGCCATTCAATCGGTCGGGATTCAAACGACGACCACCGGTGCATCCCTCTTCTACACCACTGACGGCTCCGACCCCGCCACAAGTTCCACTGCCATTAAATACACCGCTGCAATCTCCGTCTCCGTTTCTGAAACCATCAAGGCCGTCGCCAAGGCAACAAACTACAACAACAGCGTTGAAGCTTCTGCCGCGTACATCATTAATCTGCCGTTTCCCGGCCCTCAGTATGTTCAGTCCTGCATCCAGACAGCGAGCTTTGCCACCGCCGTCACCTGCCCGATGACCAACGTCGGTGCGGGGCACACACTCGTCATCGCGGTCGTCGGCTCTGGCATTGTCCAATCGGCAACGGTAACGTCATCGTCTGGAACCCCCACTCTCGCCGTCAAGGATGGCTCAACTCTCGCTGCCTACATCCTCCCCAACACCACAGCCGGTACCATCAACATCACGGCTGCCATCACCGCCAATCAAACCTACTGGCTGAGCGTATATGAGTACAACAACACCGCCGTCTCTCCGCTCGATGGCACCGCGTTCACCGTGTCCACTGCTTGGACCCCGACGAGCATCTCTTCGCCCAACCTGACCACAACCCAGGCCTCAGACACCCTCTGGACCTACTGCCTCGCCCCCGGAGGCTATGTCTTTACTCCCGGTTCCGCGCCAGTCCCCTGGGTCGCGTTGCCAAGCCAAACCAGCGGCGATGAAAACTTCGCCGAAGATGGCCCAACCACCGCAGCCGGCACCTACTACGGACAATGCGATACCGGCAGCGGCATTGCAGTTCCTGAAATCATCACCCTCGCCCTCAAGCCTCCTCCACTAACTTCTCCGGCAGTCCTCATGTCTCCCACGCCCGGAGTCGGCACCATCCTCGGCGCCAGCAATGTCGCCTTCCAGTGGACTCCCGGGACCGCAGTTACCCTCTATCAGCTCAACCTCAGCACCACCGCACCTGGCGCCAGCGACCTCTATACATACAAGGGCACTGCGCTCTCCACCATCGCGTCCGCGCTGCCTGCAAACGGCGTAGAGGTCTACGCTAGGCTCTATTCAAAGATCAACGGGGTCTGGCAACACAACGACTATGTCTACACCGAAAGCGGCACGCCCACTCCCGCGACGCTCACGTCACCCACGCCGGGATTGAGCACTATCCTCGGCACCACCAATGTAGCCTTCCGCTGGACAACCGGAATTGCGGTCACCGATTACCAACTCAACCTCAGCGCCATCACACCTGGCGCGAGCGACCTGTTCCTCTACAAAGGCACAGCCACTTCCGCGGTTGTTCCCACCTTGCCCGCACACGGTGTAACCGTCTACGCAACACTCTTCTCAAAGGTCCAGGGGACGTGGCAATCGAATAGCTACGTCTTTACCGAAAGTGGCTCGCCTACCCCGGCCGCGCTCACATCTCCCACGCCGGGCCTGAGCACCATCCTGGGCACCACCAATGTGCTATTCCAGTGGAGCGCAGGAACGTCTGCCTCCGTCTACCAGCTCAACCTCAGCACGATAGCACCGGGCAGCAGCGAACTGTACTCCTACAAAGGCACGGCTCTCTCCACCGCCGTATCAATGCTGCCCGCACATGGCGTCACCGTTTACGCAACGATCTACTCAAAGATCGACGGAGTCTGGCTGTCGAACGCCTATGTCTACACTGAAAGCGGTTCGCCCACACCGGCAGCGCTTACATCTCCCACGCCAGGACTCGGAACCATCCTCGGCTCAACCAACGTGCTCTTCCAATGGAGCGCCGGTACGTCCGCCTCCGACTACCAACTCAACCTTAGCGCGACAGCACCCGGCAACAGCGACTTGTACTCCTACAAAGGCACTGCTCTTTCCGCCACCGCTCCAGGCCTTCCCGCAAACGGAGTCAAAGTCTACGCAAGGCTCTACTCAAAGATCGATGGAGTCTGGCTCTACAACGACTACACTTTCACAGAACAGTAGTGAAACCAAGGGCCTCGCGCTGCGTTGAATCTCTGCAGCGAGAGGCCTTTGCGCTTCACCTCCAACGCCACCGCGCCGCTCTCCTGTATCCTTAATCCAGATAGCCCCACCGTGAACGAACTTATCTTCTGATCTTCCAACCGCATTCCTCAAAACTTCCTATGCGCTTTACGACACAATTCTTGCTTTCGGCCATGGCAGCGGAGCAGTTCCCCGCACCGGTTGTGCCGGAGATTGCGTTCCTGGGCCGCTCCAACGTCGGCAAATCAAGCCTGCTTAATACGCTTGTCGGGGATAAAGCCGCCAAAGTTTCCTCCACTCCAGGGCGCACCAGGGCCATCAATTTCTTTGCACTCCTCGATCCCAGCCAGCGCCCCAGGCTGATTTTTGCTGACCTGCCGGGATATGGCTACGCAAAAATCTCAAAGTCAATCTCCGCAGGCTGGCCGGCCTTTATCGAACCCTATCTAGCCATTCGCTCCACGCTCAAACTGTGCATCTGCCTTGTCGATTCGAACGTCCCCCCGCAAGAGAGCGACCGCCAGTTGATTGACTGGTTAAGAGCCGCCGGGCGCGACTTTGCCGTTATCGCAACCAAGATCGACCGTCTCAGCGGCAACGAGCGCACGCGCAATCTGCTGGCTCTGAAAAAGGGACTTGAAGTCGACGACCTGCTTCCCGTATCCGCCAAAACCGGCGTCGGGATCAAGGATTTGTGGGCACGGATCGAAGCTGCTGCCGAAGTTCAAGACTAATCCCGAAGGCTAAGCCTTCAGATCGCATTCTCTTGAGCTCCACTCGGAGCAAACCGATAGTCCGTGCGCTCCCCCTGCCTGTTCATTTGGATCTCAACAGTAACCGGCATCTCTCCGCACTCCACGCGTTCCCGCACACATCGAGCGAACTCCGCTGCTACAGCCTCGGCGCAAAACAGCATACGCACACCCTTCGCAACACGACCCAGGTAGCGCGGTGAAAACCGTAGCCAGCGGCGCGATTTCCAGTCCTCATCGGGAAGGCATTCCATCGCAACAGCATCCAGCTTCGGCAGCCACTGAGCCGGGCCGCTTGCCACCGACCAAGCCAGCATCGTCAGCTCGTCATCAATCACCGCAGCAGGAATCCGTTGCGCGCCTTGCTTGATAAACGGCGAACCGTCCCCTGACTCTTCAACGCTACGGACCAGGTCGGGGACCACTCCCCGCTCCAGCATCTCCGCCTGCACATCCTCTGCCGTAGCCGCAATGCACACAGCCCCCGTCTCGCCCTTGCGAATCTGGTTCTTCAGGATACGCAAAGCTTCATCAAGCGAGTTGACCAGAAAATCAACAACACCATCGCGGACAGCCAGTCTCTGCGCGGTGTCATCCCCCATGGTCGCCAGCGACGCAGCCCCGGCAACATTGGCCGCCACCACCATCGCGCGACCATGCGCATCCAGTTCCCCGGCATAGAACAAGCGCCCGCCAAGGTTTGGCTCCGCGTCCGGGCCAGCGGGGCTGCAGGCGCCTGAAACCAGGCCCGTATAGAAGCGTGCAACCTCAATTGTGAACTCTGGTGGAGGCGGGGTTATTGCAGACGGGTGAGTAGGATCAGCAGCCAAGCAAGTATTCTTTCCGCGGTCCGTCGGGCTGTGACCGCGCTATTGCGAAAAATCCTTGTACTGCTCTTTCCAGTTCCGCTGCCTCACGAAAAATACGAATTCGCCAGGTTTGGCCACAGCCGTATGTTTGCTGCATTCGTTCGGCGCCACCACACCCGAGGTAACAATATCGGAGATGGTGTACCAGTGTGCGACGGGTTCCGGCTTATCGCGCGCGCTGTCGCAATTCACATACAAATTCGTGGTCTCGGCATACTTGCCTTCCACAGCCAGAATCTTGGCAGTCGCGGGCAGGGTCAGATTCCCCGTCCCATTCTCGTTTTGCTTCACCCAGTTGCCATGCTGGTCTTCCTGATGGTCGATCCGAATCAAAAAATCCGATGTCGGAATCAGGATACCTGTCTTGGAATCGATCATCCGGATCGTGATGGTCACTGTCGCAGGCGTCTGGCAATAACCACGCACCACAGTCATCAGTACAAGGAGCAGCAGCAGACTCTTTAGACGTCGAACAGTCATTGCCTTCGCCACATCTTTCGGGTGTTACCAGGTGTTGTAAGGTTGGCCGCCATCGGGAGGTGTCTCATCCGAGCCGGAGTGAATATCATCGATGCCCGGGTCGGTCTGGTCCAGCGAATACATCGCATCGCTTGTATTGGTGACCCATGTGTCTTTGCTATGGGTCATCGGGTCTTCCGGAATGCTCTTCAGGTAACCGTCCTGGGTTAAATCTTCCAGGGACTGAGGAGCCTTCTGTTTGTCCATAGTATAGGAATCGATTGCATCCCGCAGAATATGTAGATCCTCTTTCAAAACCGCTTCCTTCGCATGGCGGATCGCACTAATATAGCTGGGCACGGCAATCACAGCGAGCACGCCGATGATCGCCATCACAATCATCAGCTCCACAAGGGTGAAACCCGCGTTTTGTCGATTCGTCCTGCGCACTGTTGACCTCTTTACTGCCTGCACCGGATAGTAGCGCCGGTCTCTAGGCCGGCTGTCCTGGTGGCGTCCCCGCCGCCAGCGCCTTCATCGCCTACCAAGTCGAATACTTCGTCCCGTCCAACGCCGTCCCCTGCGATTTCGAATACACATCGAAAACACTTTGCCCGCCGTAGGAGTCCGATGTTGGATCGTCCTGCATCGACCGCAATCCCCACTCCGCCTTGCCGGTCATGGGATCCACGGGGATTCGACGCAGAAACTTCAACTTCTTCCCTTGTACATCTTCGCCATTCACCAGCGTCTCCATGTCCGGTGGATAATTCTGCGTGTCCACCTTCGTCTGGAACGCGTGTTTGTCGGCCGCATCCTTATACGCGTCAATCGCGTCGCGCATCTCCCACAGGTCCCGCCGCAGTTCCCGTTCGTTGATCCGCTTCACCTGGAACCGCGCCATCGGTACGGCCGCCGAAGCAAGAATGGACAAAATAGCAATTGTCACAATCAGCTCCACCAGGGTCAACCCACGCTCCCCGGCAGACGCACCAACTCGATCTTTCCGGATCGGCTGCCGATCCTTGCCATGCGCGGAGCTGGTTCGTGATCCGACCATGCTTCTATCTCACCACAATGTTGACTTGCGAACCCTGTACCGGTACCGGCTGACGCGCGCTATTCGCCACGCCTGCCTGCTTCAGGACCAGTGCACTTTGTCCTGCCGACTTCGCCTGAAAGGTAAGGACGTAAACAACTCCCGCTCCGCTCACTCCGGGCGCTCCCGGGGGCCGCGAGGCGTTCACTTTCACCAATCCCTCGCCACCTGAGTCGCTGTGGATCGGGTCTGCCGCCTGCCCATCGCGATTCAGGAAATCCCCGCCGCTCACATTCACCAGCGAAAGCTTCGTTGGATCGTACTGAATATGCGTTGCCACCGAAGCAATATCCTTCCCTCCCATCAGCACCACAGGCACCTGGAAAGTCGTCCCTGCCGCCACCGGGTTCGCCGGCGCATTCAGCATCATATTCAAGGCCGAGGTGGGTGCAGCCGTAGGAGTGACAGGCGGCCGCGCTGCGTCCGGCTGCCGGTTGGCGTTGGCCGTATAGGAATTTGCGTCCGCGGATTCCTTCATCTGCGCAAGTGCCGCCGGCGCAGCCGCGACGGCGCTTTCCCCAGGCACCGTCCCAATCGTTGACCGTGACTGCGGCCCGGGCCGCATTGGGGGTGTCGCAGGTGCCGGGTTTTGTCCCGGAGTCGAGTCCGCAGGATGCCCAACCTCATCCAGAATGGTCTGCACCGGAACGTGCCGCAATTCAATCGTCTGGCCCACACCCAGATCCACCGTACGAAGGTTCGCCCGATCCAGTGACTGCGTGCGAACAATGTGCGGCACCACCAGGAACACCAGTTCGTCATCCGAGATCGTGTGATCCTTCGAACCGAACAGGTACTTGAGTCCCGGAATCGAGCTCAACCCCGGGATCCCGGACCAGCTCACCGCATCCTGCTTATTCTGAATGCCGCCCAGGATACTTGCCTCGCCCTCGCGTAACCGGATCACCTGATCCACCACGCGCTGGCTCAGAATCGGTTCCGTCACGCCGCTGATGGTCACTGATCCGCTCTGCGTGGATACATCGATCTTGATCTTCAGCGTCACATCGTGGTCGAAGTGAACCGTGGGCGTCATTTCGATATTCACACCCACATCCTGGTACTGGAACTGCGTATTCACCAGCGAACTCACCACCGCCGTAGCCGCGCCCGTTTGATAAGACCCTGTCGCGATCGGAATCTTTTCGCCGATCTTCATTGACGCCTTCTGCCCGTCCGTGGCCCGTATGCGCGGGTTCTGCAGAATCTTGGTATCCGAATCCGTCAGAAGCAGGTTGGCCGTCGCCGAACCAACCGTCACTGCAAAGTCTGATGCCTGCAGGTGCGCCAGGCTGTAAAGCGTTGGCGTGTTGCCGGAAGTCGACGGAGTGCAAGTGGTGCTCCCGGTTGGGCATGTCGTGCTGCTGTTGCTCGTAGGCGGCTGAATCGCAGCACTCACACTGCTCGGCCATTGAATGCCCAGTGTCCGTTCCCAGTTCTTGCTTACTTCCAGCACGGCAATGTCCACCACCACTTCCGCCCGCGCTTTATCCAGATCGTCAATCAGCATCTGCGCCAGCATCAGCTCGTCCGGAGTTCCCCTCACCACAATGGCGTTCTGGCTCGGCACCGCGTACACCTTGAAATTCGGCCCGGTCAGCACGTTACGCAATGCCGTCTGCACGTCGTTCAAATCGTTCTGCTGCCACGCATTGCTCAAGTAGAAAGTCTGCACAGCCTGCTCGTCCTGCTCCTGGCGCTTGGTCCGGGTATTCGCCGCCACAAAAATCGTGTTCGACGTAATCGGCCGCCAGAACGTATTCGACATCGTCCCCACAACCCGCAGTGCATCCAGCAGGGTCATGTTCGCGAGGTCCACCTGCACGCGCTTCGACGTATAGTCCGGATCGAACAGAACATTCACACCTGCGGCTTTGCCAATCGCCTGGTAAATCGTCTTGGCATCTTCCGTCATGTGCAGCGTCAACGGCTCTGTCGACAGGGGCTTCAACTGCACCGGCGAACCCATCGAGTCCATCTCTTCCCGTTTGCCCGGTTCCGACTCGATGCTGGTTTCTGACTGCGGTATCACTTCGCCATGCTTCTGGCGGATGCGCGCAATCTCCTGGGTAGCCGCTTCGTTGCCGGGGTCAATCTCTGCGGCATGCAGAAACTCCGTCAGCGCCCCCTGCTCATCGCCGGCCAGCAGCAATTTGCGGCCCTTTGTGATGTGGGACCCTGAGGCTGAAACCCTCACTCGATATAGGGAAGTCCGGTATGCAATGTCCTTGGGAGCCTTCGCCGCAGCCTTCTGGAAGAAGTCAACCGCCGCGTCGTAGTCCTCTTTCGCCTCGGCGCTCTGTCCCCGCTTGAAGTCGCTTTTGGCAGACTGCGCATGCAGACCGGCGCCCGCAAGGCCCAGCACCGCCAGCAGCGCGAACACCGCAACTCGGCGAGCGCCCTGCGAGAAAATAGACTCCCATGCAGCTGCTTGGTCCGCGGCTTGATCTGAAATACGATTGTTCATTAAATTTCCGGGCGTCGTCGAGTGGTTCTCCAATTCAAGTGCCCCTTCCGGCTCTTTACAAGATGGCTTTGTCATCGTCCAAAAACCACTCAGCGGTTCTGCTCCGGGCCATGTCAATTGGAGAATCGCTATAAGCGGCGTACTTTCCGCACCACACATATATAGGCTGCCACCGCCGCCCGTCCCACAATTCCTGTTCGAAATCCCACTTGCGGACTTCCGCCCTCGGCGATGCTCCATTTTAGCAAAGCCCCACTGTCCCGGGCTGAGCTGCCCCGTAGTTACTCAAAACCACTCCGATGCCCACTCCAATGCTAGGATAAAGTCTCGAGAGTGCTTCAAAATGGCGCGCCAAACCAGCCACGTTATCGTACAGCCGGTTCCCACCGGCCCCCAAAAGCCGGTCAAGCCCCGCGATCCCGTGGCCTCCGGCGAGCGGGATGCCGCGCACAATCGCATGGCCAGCCACAATTACTTCCTGCTCGAAAAGTTTGAAGCCGGCGTCGCTCTCCGCGGCACTGAGGTCAAGTCCATCCGCGAGGGCCAGGCCAACCTCAAAGACTCCTACGGCCTCATCAAGGATGGCGAAGCGTTTTTGCTCAACGTGCATATCGGCCCTTATTCTCACGGAAACATTGCCAACCACGACGCCACCCGCACGCGCAAACTGCTGCTGCACCGTGAAGAGGTTCGCAAGCTACACTCCAAGACGCAGATCAAAGGACATACGCTCATCCCCGTCCGCCTTTACTTCCGCAACGGCCGGGTAAAGTGCGAGTTAGCGGTAGCCAAGGGCAAGCAGGACTGGGACAAGCGCGAAACGGAGAAGCGCCGCGAAGGTGACCGCGAAGCCCGCGCCGCCGTAAACGCCAGCAAACACAAAATGGGCCGATAGGTGCCCCGCGCGTGTCCTCTGTATCAGGGCACGACTTCAGTCGTGCCGATAAAGCGAATTGAATGGGTGGGCTTTAGCCCCTGCGGGGACGTTCCCCCCCCAACATTGACCGCCGCAATCAGATCGATTGAGCAATCTCGTTAGCGCGCTTTTTCCTTTGTTCACTGAACTCAAACCATGCTGAGCCCGCGTAGATCACAACGAGAACAGCCGGGATAATCGCCTCATACAGTTCTCCGCGCATCCAGGATGCAACTGCCAAGCTGGTCCAGCATAAACAAATTGCGAGAAAAAACAGTGCTTTGTTTCTCCGCCCGTTGACCACAAGTATTCCAAGTCCCAAAAGAAAAACCGGCCCGCGGACCATCTCAGGAGTCGACATTTTCCCCTGGACCGCCAGCGTCAGCCCCGACCCCAGCAGCGCGCCCAGCAGGACGAATCCCCCGGGCCGATAAATCTTCCCAATCCACTTGTTCATCGCAGACCTGCGCGGCGCTCAGCCTCATCCCGCTCAATTCCCTCTTCCTCGCGACACGCTTCTTCCCGCCGTTCGGCAATCAGCTCATCTGACAGCATCCGGTCCGGCCCAACCAGCTTCACCAGTTCATCCTGAACCCGCGCCAGCCGTACGTCGAAACTTTCCACCAGCAGAACGCCGTCCTCCACATCCATCATCAAAAGATCGCCGGGCGCAAAGCCCATCTCTGCGCGGATTGCCGCCGGAATAAGAATGCTCCCGTTCGCACTGAGCGAAACCTTGACATGCAGGCCGGATTTGACATCAGATTCGGTAGGCATCACTCAATTGCACAACTGTCCGCGCCATAAGTCAATTCGCCTCGGGACAAAGCGGACTCCGATAGACTCCACCACGCCTTGCCACCCTCCGCCCCCCGGGTGAAACAATAGGGGAGCCATGAAGACTGAATTATCCTTCTCCAATCCCGCCATCATCGAAACCGAACTCCTCGCCGTCCTGGCCGTCGACACCCAAACCTCCAAAGCCCCCGACGCCAAACCCGATCCCGTCCTCCTCACCAGCGACGAAGCCATCAAGTCCGCCGCGTCCGCCGCCCTGGCCAGTGGGGAATTCAAAGCTGGCGCCAACGAAACCCTGCTGCTGCACGCCCCCGCCGGCCTCGCGGCCAAGCGTCTACTCATCGTTGGCCTGGGCAAGCAGGCGAAAGCGACCGCGCAAAACGTCCGCAACGCCGCCGGCACAGCCGTCCGCTTCACCAAGCCCCGCGCCATTCGCGACCTGGTCTTCGCCCTCCCTGAAGCCGAGTTCCTTCCTCCTGGCCCCTGCATCCGCGCCTCCGTCGAAGGCGCCCTCATCGGCGATCTCGATCCCGACACCTACCGCAGCGACCGCAAAGACCTCAGCGTCCAGTCATTTACCGTCGCCGCCCCGGAAACCTCCGACCACGACGCCCTCAAAGCCGCATTCGCTGAAGGCGTCATCATCGGCGAGAGCCAGAACTTCACCCGCGCCCTCGTCAACGAGCCCGGCAACAAGCTCACCCCCACCATCCTCGGCCACCGCGCCGCCGCCATGGCTCAGGAAGTCGGCCTGAAATGGAACGTCTACTCCACCGACAAGCTGCACGACCTCAAAATGGGCGCATTTTGGAGCGTCTCCCAGGGCTCCGAAGAGCCGCCCGCCCTCATCGTTCTCCGTTATGAGCCGGAAGGTGTCACCGAGGGACCCATCCTCGGCCTGGTCGGCAAGGGCATCACCTTTGACACCGGCGGCATCAGCATCAAGCCGTCCGAAAAAATGGAGCTGATGAAGTACGACATGGCGGGCGGAGCAGCCATGCTAGGCGCCATGCGCGCCATCGCTCTCCTCAAGCCGAAGGTCCGCGTCATCGGCATCGTCTGTGCCGCTGAAAACATGCCCGACGGCAAGGCCCAGAAACCCGGCGACGTGCAGACAGCAATGCCCATAGCTCCAGGTAAGCCAGGCAAAACCATCGAGATCATCAACACCGACGCCGAAGGCCGCCTTGTCCTCGCCGACGGCATCACCTACGCCCGCCAACTCGGCGCAACTCATCTCATCGACGCCGCCACCCTCACCGGCGCATGCGTCGTAGCCCTCGGCATTACCAATGCGGGAGCCTTCTCCAACGACGATGAAACCTACGCCAAATTCAACGCCGCCCTCGAAACTTCCGGCGAAAAATTCTGGCGTCTGCCCCTGGGCGACGAATACGCCGAGCAGATCAAGAGCGACATTGCCGACATCAAGAACACCGGCGGCCGTCACGGTGGCGCCATCACAGCCGCGGAGTTTCTGAAAGTCTTCGCCGAAGACACGCCATGGATTCACCTCGACATCGCCGGCCTCGCCTGGATCGAAGACTCCAAGCCATACATCGCCAAAGGCCCCAGCGGCGTAGCCGTCCGCTCCATCCTCGAGTGGGCCCGAAGCTATTAGCGGCTCGGGAAAGAGGGTGGTCATCTTGCTATCAGAACAAAAGCGGGTGCCCCACCTTCGCCGCGGCTTTATCGCGGTTAAGGTGGGATAGTTTCACCTATCTATAGCTTTTTATGGCTTTTGCCCTAACCGACTCGCCCATCAAGCTGTTGCACTTCGAGCACGCCCCACTACACCCCGCTGATATTCCCGTCCCCATCCACATCAATCGCAAGTGCCCGCGGCTTCCGCGGCAACCCCGGCATCAACATCATGTTTCCCGCAACCGCCACCAGAAACCCCGCCCCCGCCGACAGCAGAACATCCGTTACATGAAGCGTCCAACCGCGCGGCGCACCCATACGCTTCGGATCGTCGGTCAACGAATACTGCGTCTTGGCAATGCAAACCGGCAACCGGTCGAAACCCCAATCCGTATACCGCTTCAGGTTCGCCCGCGCCTGTTCGCTCAACTCCACACCGGCAGCCCCATAAACCTGCGTCGCCACCTTACGCAATTTCTCTTCCGCCGAATCGTCCAACGAATACGCAGGCTGAATGTCAGGTAACGGGTTGGCGTCAATGGTCGCCACAACCTGGGTCGCCAACTCCACCGCTCCAAGCCCGCCTTTGGTAAAAGCATCCACCACAGCGGAAGCAATCCCCAACCGCGCACATTCTGCTGCAATAGCCTGCAATTCCTCGTCCGTATCGCCCGGGAACCGGTTGATCGCCACCACCACCGGCGCTCCAAATCCGCGCAGCGTTTTGGCGTGGTGCTCGAGATTTGAGAATCCATCCGCAAGCGTTCCTTCGCCCTGCGCCAGCAAACTCTGCATCGTGGTCACCAGCACCACAACCGCCGGCTCTATCCCCGAAGACCTCATGGCGATATCGAAAAACTTCTCGGCACCCAAATCCGCCGCGAACCCCGCCTCGTTCACCACGTAATCCGCCAGCCGAATCGCCATCTGTTGCGAAAGAACAGAACTCGTCCCGTGAGCAATGTTGGCAAACGGACCGGTATGGACCGTAGCCGGCGTTCCTTCCGTCGTCTGCACAAGATTAGGCAGAACGGCGTCATTCAGCAGCGCCAGCATCGCGCCCGTTGCGCCCAAATCGGCCGCAGTCACCGGCCGCCCTCCTCGGTTCACCCCCACCACTATCGCGTCGATGCGCCTGCGAAGATCCGCGTGGCTGTTCGCCAGTCCCAGGATGGCCATGATCTCTGAAGCCGCGGTAATCACGAATCCCGTCTCACGGCCTGCGCCATCCCGCTTCGAATCCAGCGAAACCGCGATGTGCCGCAGCGCTCGATCATTCATATCCAGCGCCCGCGGCCACGCAATCTGCGCCGGATCAAGATCCAGTTCATTGCCGTGGAACAGATGCGCATCCACCATCGCCGCCAGCAGGTTGTGCGCCGAAGTAATCGCGTGAAAATCCCCATGAAAATGCAGGTTGATCTTCTGGCTCGGTTCCACTTGCGACAACCCGCCGCCGGCCGCCCCGCCCTTCAGCCCGAACACTGGCCCCAGCGATGGCTCGCGCGAAGTAACAATCGCTTTGCGCCCAATCCGCTCCAGCCCCTGTGCCAGCCCAATCGACGTGACGGTTTTCCCCTCGCCCGAAACGGTAGGCGTGGTAGCAGTCACCAAAATGAACTTGCCGCGAGCAGGGAAATGCGGATCGGTAAGTATCTTTAGCGAGAGTTTGGCGCCAAATGCGCCGATGGTTTCATACTGCTCGGGCGACAGCCCCAGCCTGCCCGCAATTTCCACGATAGGAAGCATCAATGACTCCGATAAAACGAAATGACACGGAACGGAAACAATACATCCAGTCTAGTCGTCCACCAAGGTCGTCGGTAGCCTATGGGAGTCCCGTAGGGACGCCACGAACTTAGCCCAGGGTGAACCCAAAGCGCAGCGAAGGGGCTACCCTGGGTTAGTCATGCCAAAAAGCGAAGGCGCCCCGGAGGGCCGCCGCGAATCCCTCACAGTCCCCAGCCGCAAACCCGAGCGCGATTGCACTGCAAAAAAATCACAATAAGCAATTCATTATCAATAACTTAAGTGTATAACCCGTGCAAAATCTGCGCGTTTTCCAAAAAAACGGCTAAATCTCCGCAACCCTGTGCCTCGTTTAATTAAACTCTCTACAACCGGAACATCTCAAAAAGGCTGCCCGCAAGGTACGTGTCTCAACGAGTCGCAACCACAGGTTCAACCCTTTCGTATGTTTTGTAACCATTTTTGCAGCCTTTTCAGCTATGTAGCACACCCCTCCGATTGAACGTTTCGAAGGTCATTTACATCGCTTCAGGGCTCTCAATACCCAGCCAGCTCAGCACCACAATCAGCTCGCGCAGAGCCACTGCGGCCGTAGCAAGCAGGAAGGTTTTCCGCGCCGGATCCTCTTCCGAAAGGATGTGATGATTGTGGAAGAAGTTATTAAACTCTTGCGCTAACTGGAAGGCATGCTTGGCTAAGTAAGCTGGCTCGGAAGTAGTTATGCATTGTTCCAGTACCAGAGTCCGCCGACCCGCCCTCAGCCACAATGACCATATATCCTTTGAAGCTTCGCCCTCGAGATAGGCACCAACCCCGTCTAACTCCGCAAACTCCGCTAGCACCGCTTGCGGCGTAACGCCTGCCTTGCGGAAGATACTGCGCACACGTACTGCCGCATACTGAATGTATGGCCCCGTGTCGCCCTCAAAGCTCAACGCATCCTTGAAATCGAAAGCGATTACCGAGTTACGCGTGAACTTCAGCATGAAGTACCGCAGCGCCCCAATCGCAATCTGTTTCGCTATGCGGGTCCGCTCGATATCGTCGCGCCCAGTCTGCCGAGCATCCACCTCTGCGTGTGTCGCAGTAATCAACTTGTCAATCAGATCGTCAGCCTTCACGCCGAACCCTTTGCGCCCGCTCACTTCAATATAAGGCCGCGCCAAATCTTCCGCGGAAACGTCGTAGCCTAACTCGACAGCACACCGCGGAGTTAGCGCGACCATCTCATAACTGAAGTGTGTATATCGGTCCGCCTGTTCAGTATGCCCCATGCCCCGTAGCGCCTGAATCACATTGGCCTGCGGGTCCGATTGGCGCGCGTCAATCACGTTATAAATAGCCTGCGCACCGCCAAAGTGCGGATGCGGCTCATCCCCAACGACAGCGGATATCCAGCACTCATGATCGGGATAAGTGAAGAACGGCTTGTAACCAAAGTCCTTTCCCAGTAGCCCAAACTTCCATAAGTGGTACGCAATGTCTTTTCCCACATAAGTGACCGTGCCATTGGAGCGGACAATCACCTTTGCGTCTTCATTCGTACCCTTCGGGCCGTTCTCGTTTTGTTCTTCGACATAGCCCGGCCGCGTCATCACCCAGCAGCCTTTGTTTTTCCCTTCGGTCTCGAAGTACAGCACACCGGTTTGCTTGAGTTGCTCAAACGCAGCATCCCAGAACTTCAAGTGCAGAATCTCGCTCTCCCGCGGCAGAAAGTCATATTCAATGTCGAGCCGCAGCATTGTCTCAAGATGCCGGTGTAACACCGCGGTCGAGATCAACTCGGCTATTTGGGCCGTTTCATTCCCGCCCTGCTCTATCTCGTGCAAGATGGCGTACTTTAACTTCTTGCGCTCTGTATTCTCATCCGCCGTCCCTTGCTCATACCATTGCGAGGTCCGCGCATAGATATCCCAGCAGTAGTAATCAATGCGCTCGCCTTTGCGCTTGATATCTTCCAGTAACTCGCGCACTGCGGGTGCACTCATTCCTTCCAGATGCAGAAATCCCACCACAACATCGGCAACCTGAACTCCGGTATTGTCGATGTAGTTCTGCACATCCACCTTTTGCCCATCTGCGCGAAGCAGTCGCACAAACGTGTCGCCAAGAATCGCGTTGCGCAGGTGCCCAACGTGCGCTGCCTTGTTGGGATTAATGCTCGTGTGCTCAACAAGAGAATGTATTCCGCTCGAACCGCGAGTCAGGCTCTCTCCACTGGCAATCGCATTCACTCCAGCGGCGCGATCCAATCGAGCATTGATATAACCCGCGCCCGCCACATCAAATGAAGCGAAGCCATCCAAGTTACCTAACCCGGCAACAATCTCCTGCGCAATAACCTTCGGCGCCTTGCGCAACTTACGAGCCAATTCGAAAGCAATCGGGGTCGCAAGTTCGCCAAACTGTAAATCCGGTGGAATCTCCAGCGGGATATTCTCAAGCTCGAGATCGTACTTGTCCTTCAGGACCGCGCGGAGATGGTCGCCGAGTCGTTTTTGCAGAGCCAGATACAAACCAAACCACCTTTAGTAGCCGATGTTTAGTAAATCCCAGTTTAACAGTCCGCGATGATCCGGAACCCACACTGAGCGCGCCTCTGCCGGTTCTTCAGAGCTTGACGTAAGATGGTACTTCTCAATTTGAATAACAACCGTGGCTTCCAAATGAACTTAAATTAAAAGAGATCCTCGCCATCCTAAGGGCCAAACCGAATACAGGAGTGTTCGGGCGGTACACCGAAAACGCCCGCAGAGCCGTGTTTTTTGCGCGGTATGAGTGCGGCATTCGCGCTCTGAAGGAAATCACCCCTTTGCATCTTCTCCTTGGAATCATGCGCGAGGGCGGTCCGGGGATTGAAATCGCGCTTGACCTTCAGAACAAACGCGATGCCATCTTCGGACAAATCAGACTTCCCGAACCGGTGCCCAAGGAGAAAAGAGACATTAACACCGACATTCCCCTTAGTAAGGACTCCAAAATGGCGCTCGCGTGGACCGTCAGGGAAGCTGATCGGGATGACTCTGAGCAGGTTGATCCTACCCATTTGTTGCGGGGACTGCTCTGCTTTCCAAACGATGCGCAAATCGCGCTACACACTGTCGGTATAGGATTGGACCCGCTTCGGGACCTTGCGAAGGAAGGCCGCCTTCGGGTGCCTTTTTGGCGCAGGCTCATGTTTCAGTTTAGACGTCTCTTTCGCGAGGCTATCTGGCCCGCATTCGCCCAGCTGGCCTTGGTGTTTGGGATAGGGGTGCTGATCGCTATAGCTCTTAGCCTGCTCGGCCATTAACCGTAAGCTGCGTTTGCGTGTGGGCCGATACCGTAAAATGATGGGTGAAGGCTGCGGCGCGACGTTTGCACTATGCGGCCAACCGTCCAAAATGACATCGCAAACGCCGACCTCCGACCGCTATTACCTCACCACGCCGATTTACTACGTAAACGCGCGGCCGCACCTGGGGCACGCCTACTCTACCATCGTGTGCGATGCCATAGCGCGCCGCAAACGAGCCCTGGGCATTGACACATGGTTCCTCACCGGCACAGACGAGCACGGGCAAAAGATTGAGCGGTCGGCGCAACAAGCCGGGCGCACGCCCATGGAATTTGCCACCGCAATTTCTGCCGAGTTCCGCGGTTTGTGGGACCGGCTGGGTCTCACTTACGACGACTACATTCGCACAACGGAAGCGCGGCATATACGTGGCGTGCAGAAGCTATTCTCCACGCTGCGCGATCGCGGATTCATCTACAAAGGCTCGTACACCGGACAATACTGCGTCTCCGATGAGGCCTATGTGGATGGGCCCCCGGGCACCTACTGCCCCGACTGCGGGCGCCTCACGGAAACAGTAAGTGAGGAAAACTATTTCTTCAAGCTGTCGGCGTTCGAGCGGAAGTTACTCGAGTTTTACGAGGCCAATCCCGGATTCATGGGCCCTGATTCGACTCGCCGTGAAGTTATCTCGTTTGTCCGCGGTGGACTCAAGGACCTGTCGGTAAGTCGCACCAGTTTCTCCTGGGGCATTCCTGTTCCGGGCGACGAAAAGCATGTCGTGTATGTCTGGCTGGACGCACTCGCTAACTACATCACTGCTCTCGGATACGGTTCAGACGATCCTGCCGACCAGGCGCGGTTCGCAAAGTTCTGGCCGGCGGATTTGCATTTAATCGGCAAGGAAATCAGCCGCTTTCACTGCGTCTACTGGCCTGCCTTTCTCATGGCCGCCGGCATTCCCGTACCCCGCAGCGTGAAGGCCAACGGTTGGCTCCTCTTCGACCAGGGCAAGATGTCCAAGTCGCGCGGTAACATCGTGCGCGCCGAGACAGTGCAGGAAGTGCTGGGCGCGGATGCCCTGCGCTACTTCCTGCTGCGCGAAATTCCCTTCGGTCAGGACGGCAACTTCAGTTTCGACGCGTTGGTCCAGCGATACAACGGAGATCTCGCCAACGGCTACGGGAACTTAGTAAGTCGCGTAGTTAACATGGTACACAAGTATTTTGGCGGTGTTGTGCCGGAGGTCGGCGAGGTTACGCAAGCAGAAATGAAGCTGCGCGAAAATGCGATGAAGGCCATTGCCGACTTTGCACCGGCATTCGACGATTTGAATTTCTCTGAAGCTCTAAAGGGCCTTTGGCTCCTGGTTGCCGAAGTAGATGGCTATCTAACTTCCAATGCACCGTGGAAGCGTCCCGCAGACCGCTCCGAACCGGAACATACACTGCATCAGGCGCGGGTGCTGGCAACAGCGGCCGAAGCTATTCGCATCATAACTGCACTGGTGTATCCCATCCTCCCGGAGTCTGCAGCCAAAGTATGGAAGCAACTGGGACAGGGTGCAATTAGCGACGCGGCAAGAAACGCATTTCTGACACGAATTACATGGGGAGAACTGAAGGCCGGCACAAAATTTGGCGAGCCCTCTCCTCTCTTTCCCCGCACGGAAAAGGACGCAGTGGAACGTATGCAGAATCTTGAAGAAAAAAATATCGGTACTGCAGTCGATGCAGTCAGCGGCAACTCCGGCGCAGGAGACTCTGCATCGGCATCCAGCTCAACACCGCAAGCACCTCAATCAGCGCTCGGCGTATCCCCGGTGCCCGGGTCCCCTGAAGCGGCAGCGGCTCCTGCGAGTGCAACGGCCTCACCTTCTGTCGTTTTAGTCCAAGGCCAACTCGCAGGAACTGTGCCCCACTCGCCTGCGGTTCACGCGCAGCTCGGCGGCCAGCTGACCGAGCACACCGCGGCTCCTGTTGATTCCGACACACCTGTTGAGACGGTGCATGTGCATCAGGTCCCTGCGGAGCTTGCCAGCAGCAGGATCAGCACAACGCCCATCGCAGCGCCGGCGGGCACTCCCTTGCAGCCGGCGGAGCCCGTAGCAGAACAGGCGCAACACATCACCATCGACGACTTCACGAAAGTGGAACTTCGCGTCGCGCAAATTCTGGTGGCCGAGCGAATTCCGAAAGCGGACAAGCTGCTGCGCCTCGAAGTCGACCTGGGCTACGAGAAGCGCCAGATTTTGGCCGGCATTGCGCAGCATTACGAGCCAGAAAAGCTAATTGGCCGCAAGATCGTGATCGTAGCTAACCTGGCACCGCGCAAGATGAGAGGCCTTGAATCGAACGGAATGCTGCTGGCTGCCTCGTTGCCCGACGGCGCTCCTGTCCTGGCGAGCTTCCTCGAAGAAGTCCCGCTAGGTGCCCGCCTGAAATAGGCTCTTCACGCCTTCGCTCTGAAGGGATCTTTCGAACGGAACAACTCTCGGATGCCGGTTCGCGCGAGGTCAATTTGCTGATCGATTCCCACGCCCACCTGGACAGTGAGCGATACTCGGAAGACCGTGCGGCGATGCTCAAACGAGCCTATGACGCGGGTGTCGGTGCCGTTTTGGCCATCGGCATTGGCGAGCACGCCGCAAGCATGGACGGCGCTCTCAAGATTTGCCGGCAATTCAACGGCCAGCCAGGCATGCCGCGGCTTTACGCGAGCGCCGGCGTCTATCCGCACAACACGCACGAAATCGATGGCGCGGTGTTGGACAAGCTAGACAGCCTGCTAACTGAGCCAGAAGTAATTGCCTGCGGCGAGATCGGCCTCGACTATTACCACGAAGGCGCCCCTCACAATGTGCAGCGCGAAGGGTTCATCAAACAGCTTGAAATAGCCGCGGCGCGCAAACGGCCCATCCTCATCCACTGCCGCCCCACCGGCGACGGCGCCAGCGGAAACATGAACGCCTGGGACGACCTTCTCGTCGTCCTCGAGGAGCATTGGCGGCACACGGGCCTGGGCGGCGTGATGCACTGCTTCGGTGCTGGGTTGGAACAGGCACGACGTTCGCTGGACCTCGGGTTCCTGATTTCTTTCGCCGGAAATCTGACTTATCCGAAAGCGCAGTCTTTGCGCGATGTGGCTTCACAACTGCCGCTGACCAGCGTTCTGGTCGAGACCGACGCGCCCTGGCTGGCGCCCGCGCCAGATCGTGGCAAGCGCAATGAGCCCGCCTTTGTGGTGCGAACAGCCCAGGTTTTGGCCGGATTGCTTGCGGTCGGGGAAGAAGAAATCGCCGAAGCAACCACGAAAAACTTCTCCCGGCTGTTTGGTCTTGGGCCAAACGTGGGAAACTGTTAGAGTCGCCGCGTACGTCAGGCAGTGCAACGGCGTTTCCCACATTCGAGGAAGAGAAGCAATGGCTCAGGAGAATTCGTTCGACATTGTCAGCAAGGTGGATATCCAAGAAGTCCGCAACGCGATTGACCAGGCGCTCAAAGAGATCCGGCAGCGCTTCGACCTGAAGGACTCTCACTCCGACGTGAAAATGGCGGAGGGAGATAAGGAGATTCAGCTCTCCTCGGCTGGCGAATATAAGCTGGAGGCGGTGAAAGAGATTCTGGGACAAAAGCTTGTGAAGCGCGGAGTCTCTCTCAAGAATCTCACTTACGAGAAGATCGAGCAGGCATCGGGCCAGAGTGTGCGGCAAAAGCTCATTCTGCAGCAGGGCATCCCGATAGAAAAGGCGAAGGAGATTGTTCGCCTGGTCAAAGACTCGAAAAAGAAAGCGCAAGCCACCATTCAAGGCGATACAGTGAGAATATCGAGCAAGGACCGCGACGAACTTCAGGCCATCATTGCATTGTTGCGGGCAAAAGATCTTGGTGTTGAGCTGCAGTTCACGAACTATCGTTCGAATTGAATAAAGTGTTTACGCGGCGTCCGCCGCCGCTCATCAGCGCGGAAAGTCATTGGGCTCATTTGGCCCGATAAAAGACGGGCTTCAAACGCAGGCAAGAGAACCGGAGAGACTTGAGCACACTGGCGATAGCGACGGCGAGAGAGGTCTTCGATCTGCTGCGGGACGACCTCGTGGCAATCGAGCAGGAGTTAGGCCGCGACGCCGCCTCCAGTGTCAGCACCATCACTGAGATCGCTGAATACTTGCGCGAAGGCGGTGGTAAGCGAATCCGGCCGTCCCTTCTGCTTCTGTCAGCCCACATGCTCGGCTACACCGGACATGGTTCCATCCGCTTGGGCGCCGTAGTGGAAATGGTTCACACGGCAACCCTGGTGCACGATGACATCATTGACGGTGCCGATACCCGTCGCGGGCGCCCGTCTGCCAACACCACCTGGGGCAATGAAAAGTGCGTCCTGGCAGGCGATTGGCTTTATATGCAGGCCTTCAAGGTAGCTCTCGAAGAGAAGAGCCTGCGCGTGCTGGACCTGTTGATCGGCCTGACTCAGCAGATGGTCGAGGGCGAGCTGCTGCAGATTCAAAAGCTGGGCAAAGCCGTTTCCGAGGCCGAATATTACGATCTGATCTTCCGCAAGACGGCCTGTCTTTTTGCGGTGTCAATGCGGCTCGGTGCAGTGCTGGCCGGTGCCACTGAAGCACAGGAAACAAGCCTCGCCACCTATGGCAGGACGGTCGGACTGGCCTTCCAGATTGTCGACGACGTCCTCGACCTGACCGCAACAGAGGAAGTTTTGGGTAAGCCGGTCGCCAGTGATCTGCGCGAGGGCAAGGCGACCCTGGCGGTGATCCACTCCTTCGATCACGGAATCGCACGCGACCGCCAAACCATCCAGCGCGTCCTCGATGATCGCAGCTTTGAAAATGTGAGCCGTGACCAGATCAAAGAGATTTTGATCCGCAATGGCTCAGTCGAATATGCCATGTCTGTCGCCGACCGCTACGCCGAGCAGAGCCGCAAAGCACTGGACCCATGGCCAGACTCCGAGTTCAAGCGCGCATTGCTCTGGGTGCCGGACTTCGTGGTAGCTCGAGACAAGTAGAGCAGGAGTTTCGGATGCAGGACATTTGGTCGCAGGTCGATTCCTACTTTGGCGATCTCCTGATTCCGCCGGATGAAACCCTCAGCGCAGCCCTCGCGGGAAACAAAAATGCCGGCCTCCCGCCAATCGACGTTTCCGCACTTCAGGGCAAGTTCCTGGAATTCCTCGTCCGCATCTCCGGGGCGCGTCGCATTCTGGAAATTGGAACTCTTGGCGGCTACAGCACCATCTGGCTTGCACGAGGGCTTCCTGAAGACGGCCGCATTGTCTCACTGGAACTCGTCCCGCTTCACGCAGAAGTTGCGCGCGTCAATCTGTCCCGAGCCGGCGAACTCGATCGCGTTGACATTCGAGTGGGACCTGCCATTGAGTCGCTGCAATCCCTCACGCAGTCGGGGTGCGCCCCGTTCGACTTGATCTTCATCGACGCCGACAAGCAGGGCTATCCAGACTATCTGGAGTGGTCTCTAAGGCTATCTCGTCCCGGAACTGTCATCGTCGCCGACAACGTAGTTCGCGACGGAAAAATCGTGGATGCGGATTCCGCCGATCCGAATGTACGAGGCGTGCGTCGTTTCACAGAACTGCTGGCCGCCGATCATCGAGTGAGCACAACTGTACTGCAGACCGTCGGAACCAAAGGCTACGATGGCTTTGCTCTGGCCGTCGTTCTTCGATGAACGCCCCCGAGAATCTCTGAATTTGATCCCCGTAAGGAGAATCTCCATGTACAGAATCGCCCCTCGTGCTTACCTGTTGCCCCTCTGTCTCGTTGCCGTCCTGGTTGCCACTGGTTGCGGCCACTTCAACATTTCGACTTCGAACTCACACGATACCGAAGTGCAGGCCTTGCGTGATGCGGACGCGGCGTGGGCTCAGGCCTGGGCCTCAAAGGATGTCGATAAAGCCGTTGCTGGCTATGCCGACGACGCCACCGTCCTTGATCCGAATTTGGCTGCGATTACGGGCAGAGAGAACTTTCGCGCGAATCTGAAGCCCTTCTTCGCCGACAAGAATTTCGCCATTCACTGGGATGCCGTCAAGGTGGACGTAGCGCAGTCTGGAGAGCTGGGATACACGCAGGGGACTTTGACCTATACCATCACAGACCCCAGTACCGGTCAGCCATTCACCGACAGGGCCAAATATTTAACTGTTTGGAAGAAGCTGGCGGACGGAAGTTGGCGCGTGGTTGAAGACACCTACAACAGCGACCTACCGCCGGCGCAAACGGGACATTGATTCCGACGATTTGGGGGCGAATTGAGACGAAAACAGGCCGTTTTGACACGAAAAGCGGCCTGTTTGACTCGTAAAACCGCTCAAAATCAGGGGTGAATGTTTACCGTTAAGTACATGGGCAAATCGTTAAACAATTGATTAAATACAACTTGCTATCCAATCGGCCTCCCGTCAGGTGTGATTTAAGGGGTGGGGGGGGTGGGGTATGTGTTTTTTGAACTGGCAAAATGCCAGATTCTTTCCACCACAGAATAGCGTTGCCCGCAGGCCGAAACCCGGAATCTCAACTCCGATTGTGCGACTAGAAAGGGAATTAATCGGCAAAACCGGACGCCGACTTTCGACCTGGGTGCTCATCATGAGCAAAGGCTGGGCGTGGAGGGACGCTGGTGTTTCTTGCGCCGACCTACCGTTCCATCATGGCCCGCAGGGCCGCTTCGTGTTCAGGCGGCAGAGGCTTTTTGTTCAACTGGTCGTCGCAGACCACGTGCACCGTTTCGCCCTCAGCCAAAAGCGTCGGCTCTGCGCCCTCCAGCCCCTTCCTCAGCAGGCGATAGCCAAACTTGATGACCGAGCCCCGCAGCAGAGAAGGCCGCGTTTCGATCAGGATTTCATCGTCATAGCGAGCCGGCGAGCGATAGCGGCATGTGGCCTCCACGACAGGCAAAATGCATTGGTGATCGGTCTCCAACTGGCTGTAAGCAAGTCCCATCGACCGCAGCAGTTCGACTCGCCCAATCTCGAACCAGACCAGGTAGTTGGCATAGTAAACAATGCCCATCTGGTCGGTCTCGGCATAGCGTACGCGCACTTGTGTAGTTACGGGCATAGAAGGAGTGGTTAGTGATTAGTGCCTAGTGGTTAGTAATTCATGAAAAGCTAAGCGGCGAGGGACTGCAAAATTGCATTGATCATCTTTCCTACTTCGTTGGAAAGACCTTCCGCTTCTTCAATTGTCTTTGCGTCACAGTAGCCCAGTACGCCGGCGATTTCAAGTTGTGTTTGCAATTCGCAGTTCGAACCGCGGGCCACCCCCAGAAACTGGCGAAACTCGCCAGTGCCAAGCCGTCCCTGTCCTTCCGCGATATTACTGGGTATCGAAACTGCAGAGCGTCTGATTTGGCTCGCCAGCCCAAATACTTCTTCGCGGGGAAAGCTCTTTGTGATTCGATAGACGGCAGCCGTCAATTGCATTGATCTTTGCCAAACCACCAAATCGCGAAAGGACTGCACCATACTTATTCGTCCAGACTAACCACTAGCCACTAATCACTAACCACTGTTCTTACGGTTTAAGATGTGTAAACAGTGGCAATTTCGATACATCGCTGACGATAATGAAAGCGAAGAATACCAGCAGCACCACAAAAGCTGCCTGGTAGATCCTCTCCTTTACGTCGATGTTGATGTCGCGCCGAATCACGCTCTCAATAATCAGCAGCATAATCAGGCCGCCGTCGAGGATCGGAAATGGCATGAGGTTCAGGATGCCGAGATTCAGGCTGATGCCTGCCGCCAGCACGAACTTCGGAAGCCATCCCTTGGTCTCCGCCGCATCGCCCGCCATCCGGGCAATTCCTACCGGACCGGAAAGCTGTGAAACAGCAACCTTGTGCGTGAAGATTCCACCCAGGACATCGAAAATCATCGTTGAGTTGTCGATGCAGAACGCTGTTGATTTTTGAAGAGCCTGGTTCAACGGAAGTGGGTCGTGGCGGAAGGATGTCGGGCGAGGTGCGAAGCCCAGCTTCCATGCGCTGTCAATCTTTGTGGGTTGGGCCACAATGGGGGGCAATGTCACGCCATTGCGCACAACCGTCAGCGTCAGGGGCTTGCCTCCGCCCTTTTGCATGTAGGCAAGGAGAGTCTGCACTGCATGAAACGCGTGTCCATCCACGGCCACAATGGCGTCCCCGCCTCGTAAGCCAGCCTGAGCCGCGGGATATCCGGGTTCAACTTCCTTCACACCGATGGGACCGGGAACGAGTTCGGGATAATATCCCGTATCCATCAAATCAAAATCCTGATTGCGCGCCGCAGGAGGCGTCACCTCGACAGATAGTTGCAGGAGTTTGCCGCCGCGGTCGACGGTAATCGGAACAATCTGTCCCTGGTTTACAGAAGAGCGGCGGTTGATTGCGTCCCAGTCAGGATCCTTGATGGTCTCAAACTGGCGGATGATGTCGCCGGCCTGAATTCCCGCTTTCGCTGCAGCCGAATCCGGGGCCACCCACTCGATAGTCGGCTCAGTGACCTCGACTTTGGGCACTTCATTGAAGACGCCAAAGTAAAACAGCATGAGCCCGAATGCCAGGATGAAGTTGGACACTGGTCCGGCTACACCGATCAGCATGCGTTGCCAGCGGGGGTGATTGGTAAACGCACCCGGGTCATCGGCGAGCGACTCGTAGCTTCCAGGCGCGGAGTGACTTCTTTCAGAATTCGCGCTCTGGGCGCTCAGTCCGAAGGTCCCCTGAGCATTAAAGCCGACAACCGGGAGACGTTTTTCTGGATTCGCACTCTCGGCTCTGTCCGCCGCCTGCGGAATCACTGGAGTCCCTGGCTTTGACCCGGGAATCTCAAGATTCTGCTCCGGGTTTTCACCCGTCATTTTGACGTAGCCGCCCAAGGGGAGAAGGCAGACTTTGTAGTCCGTTTCGCCGTACTTGATTCCGAAGAGGCGAGGTCCGAATCCGACCGAAAACGCCTCGACTCGAACACCGCAAAGCTTGGCTACGGCGAAATGACCGAACTCGTGGACGATAACCATCGCACCCACGAGGACGATGAATGCAACAACCGAAATCAAAAACTCATGCATAAACGTGTGGACTTCTCCAACTTTTTAGAGACAAGGTCAGCCGCTTCATCGCCGTACTACCATCTCACGCGAGCAGCGCCCTAGCTGTTTGACGCGCTTCCCGGTCGGCAGAGAGTACCTCAGCGATAGTCGTTGGATGCACTTCCGGGGTCGACGCGAGCACTCTTTCGATTGTACGCGGGATTCCCATAAATGGGATTTGCCGGTCCAGGAATGCCTCCACCGCCACTTCATCTGCCGCGTTCAGGGCAACGCAATGCGCTCCGCCTATCTCCGCCGCTTCGAAGGCCATCCGCAGGCAGGGAAACCGTTCAAAATCCGGCGGTTCAAAGTCGAGATGACGCAGGGCCGCCAGGTCAAAAGTAAGGTTTGACGCGGGACGCTCTGGCCAGGCAAGCGCATACAAAATGGGAAGGCGCATGTCAGTGACCGAGATTTGCGCCAGAATCGAACCGTCCACGTACTCCACCAGCGAGTGCACCGTTGACTGCGGATGCACCGTGACCCGCACCTGGCTTGGAGGCACGTCAAACAGCCGGCAAGCCTCAATCACTTCCAGCCCCTTATTCAGCATGGTCGCGGAGTCGATAGTGATACGGCGGCCCATCACCCATGTGGGGTGCTTCAGCGCCTGTTCGGGAGTAATGTCGGCGAACTTGTCCAATGGAAGCTCGCGGAACGGACCTCCGGAAGCCGTGAGCCAGATCGTCTTCACCTCAGAATGTGCACCCACACGCAGACACTGGTGAACCGCGTTATGTTCGCTGTCGATGGGCAAAATCGGGACGTTGCGTTCGCGCGCAGCCCGGGTAAGAATCTCCCCAGCAGCAACCATGCACTCTTTGTTGGCCAGCCCCACCGGCTTGCCGGCCAGGATGGCTGCGTGGGTTGCTTCCAGGCCCGCGACTCCGACAATCGCCGAAACCACAAAGTCCGCCTCAGGCAGAGTTGCGCAGGCAACGGTGCCTTCAGTCCCATAAACAACTTCGGTGCCTGTAACGCCGGCAGCTTTCAGGCGTTCAGTGAGTTCTCCGGCCAGCTCTTCCGTAGCCAGCGAAACCAGCTTCGGGCGCCAACGGACAGTCTGTGCAAATGCTTCATCAAGATTGCGCCCCGCAGCCAGCGTGGCCACCTGGTAGCGGTCCGGAAACTGCTCAACAATGGAGAGTGTGCTTTGGCCTATGGAGCCGGTGCATCCGAGAATGGCGAGTCGCTTCAAGATATTTCTGAAATCCTGTTTCCTTCTAAACTCACCCCACCTGTCGTTTGGCGGGAACCTTAAAACCGCTGGTGAATAACCTGAGCGTACCATAGCACCGGAGCGGCCAGAAGCAGCGCGTCGATGCGGTCCAGCACCCCGCCATGACCCGGCAACAGGTTCCCTGAGTCCTTCACGCCCGCCGACCGTTTCAGCGCCGATTCCGCCAGGTCGCCCACCTGCGCTGCCACGTTGACCACGCAAGCGAGCAGCAGCCAGTACCAAACTTCCTCCGGATACGAAAGGCGGGCCGAGTTCATCGTCTCCAGCCAGGCGGCAAGGCTCCAAAGCCCTCCACCGGCTACCATGCTGCCGGCCAGCGAGCCGACCGCGCCTTCCCAAGTCTTGTTGGGACTTAGCTTTGGAGCAAGTTTGTGGCGGCCCCACGCGCGGCCTACGTAGAGGGCGGCAATGTCGCCGGACCAGACTACGCACATTAAAAAAATCAGAAGGGAGGGGCCGTTGCTTTCTTCGCGGAGGAGGGGGATGGCGGTCAGGGTGAAGCCGGTGTAGATGAGGCAGAAGATGGAGGACGTGGCGTCGGGGAGCATGCGGTCGACTGGAGAGCGGAAGGTGCAATCCACCAGGAGGGCCAGCGCCAGGATACCGAAAACCGCGTTGGTCTGATGGAGCCATTCGAGGTTATCCGCGAAAAGGTTTGCGGCGAAAAGCCCAAGGATTGAGAGAGATACGGCGATGCGCGACGGTTTGGCGCCGCACCTTTCGGCGAGGCCCATGTACTCCCAGCCAGCCAGAATAGCGACCGCGGCGGTGGCCAACGTCACCAGCCAAATGGGTCCGATAAACGCCAGTGCCAAGACCAGCGGAATCAGCACGGCAGCGGTAAGAATTCGTTTCATGCCAAGGGTGAGGATACACCGGCGGGGTGGGTTTGGGGTTTCCATGCCCTCTAAATCGACCCCGAAATGGCTGCTTAAAGGGTTGGACTACATAGCTGAAAAGGCTGCCGAAATGGTTACAAACCATGCGAAAGGGTTGAACCTGTGGTTGCGACTCGTTGAGACACGTACCTTGCGGGCAGCCTTTTTGAGATGTTTCGGTTGCAGAGAATGGAACTGAATGAGGGTGTGGGTTGCGGAGATTTAGCCGTTTCTTTTGAAAATGTGCTGATTTGGCATGGAGTTATGTCGTAAGTGTTTGATAATGGATTGTTTAATTGGATTTTGTTGTTTGTGCAATTGTGCGCGGGTTTCGTGGCGGAAGGATCGAAGGCCCGCGGCTAAAGCCAGTCTGAATTGGAGATTGATTCAGGGGCCTCGAAGGCCCCTGCTCCCTCCGTCAGGCGCCTCAATCCCCGGTCCCCAAAGGCGAGGGATCTCCACCCCCCGGACGAAGACCTGTCCGCGGGGGCCCCGGTGTCGAGCGCGGGACATGCTCTACCTCGGACTGGAGGCACCCGCATAGGCTTCATGCTTCCCACCCTCGCGCCCAAAAAAAAGGGCGCGAGAATGGGGCACGGGGCCGTAGTTCCGGGTCTGTTGCGTGAAGCGGCGGCGGGTTTCTTAGCTGGCGGCGATTTTGATGTGGTCGGGTTCTTCTTCCACTGCGCCTGAGCGATCGCCGAGGCCGCCGTAGCGGCGTTCGCGGCGCTGGAAGTCGGCGATGGCTTCAAGCAGATTGATTCCGCGGAAGTCCGGCCAGAGGCGTTCGGTGACAAAGATTTCCGTATAGGCGATCTGCCAGAGGAGGAAGTTCGAAATGCGCATTTCGCCGGAGGTGCGGATGAGCAGATCGGGGTCAGGCATGTGCGCGGTGTAGAGGTGGCGGTGGATGTCTTCCTCGGTAATGCGGTCGGGGCTGATGTGCTTCAGCTTCATTTCCGCGGTCAGCGCACGGAATGCGTCGATCATCTCCGAGCGGGCACCGTAGTTGAGGGCCAGCGTGAGGGTTGTGCCGGTGTTGTGTGCCGTGGCTTCTGCGGCCCACTGCATCTTGTCCTGTACGTCAGGCGGCAACTCGTGGGTGCGCCCGATGTACCGAATCCTCACGTTGTTATCGTTCATGCGCTGGACATTGTTTTCGAGGTAGCTGCGGAGCAGGCGCATGAGGAAACTGACTTCGGCCCGGGGACGGCGGAGATTGTTCTCAAGAGAAAAAGCGTAGAGGGTGAGCCAGGGAAGGCCGATGCGCGAAGCAGTTTCGGTGACCAGCTGAACGCTCTTGGCGCCCTGCTGGTGACCCAGAAAGCGCTTCAGCGAGCGGGTGCCTGCCCAGCGTCCATTGCCGTCCATGATGATGGCCACGTGCGCCGGCAGACTCTCAGCCTTCAGGGTCGCATAGACAGCGCGCTCCTCAGGGGAGAGTTCATGAATGCGCAACGTGCCGGATGGATACAAAGGACCCGCCTCTTCAATTCATCTGGAGCTTCCCGGCTGGCGCCCGGAGAGCATCCATCGCCGTCCCCTTCCGATGTGGGAACGTCAGTCGATACGCAGCCAACCCGCTGCCAGACTGCAAAATGCTCCTATGTCAGGAGTCAAGATGCACCATAATCGACCGTAGCACAAGCGCCCATCGACCGCAATCACCCGGAGGGGCAGGGGTGGGTGGGTTTGAAACCAGGGGATAGGGCGGTGATTTTCGGATTGGCGTCTGTTGCCCGAAGCTTCATTTTCGGTCTCGGGGAGCGTATTGGCGATGAAGCGCCCATTGAGAACTCGCAAAAGACAGAACGTCGTGAAGCAACATAACAGCGCCTCTGGTTACTAGTCGCTGGTTAGGAGTCAAAAAGGCGGATTTGGGTAAAACCAATCCCGTCAGTCACGTCTGGATTCGGTACATCAACGGTTAAAACGGATTGAAAAAACTCGTTTGCGCCGGCCCGGAACGTCCGAAATATGTCATTGAATCGAAAGGAACTGGTCCAATTATTTGTCTCGGAGGCCAAGCCGAATTGGGCTAGAATTGAATGAGGCCAAGCAGCGCATGAAGGACACAGGCCGGGTGAGCAATATGAGTGACCTCGCAACGGAGCGGTTGGCTGCGATTTCAAGGCTGTTTTCGTCAAGCGTGGTACATGAGATGGCGAAAAGAGGCCGCTCACCCCTGTTTGCACGGCTTGCGCGGCAATCTCGCCTGCCCGAATTTCTATCACCCTCTTCCTGCGTATCGGCGCTGTTCGACGCAGCGTTTGCACTGCTAAAGCGCGAGGGATACCGGCACGAGTATATCTACAAAGCCGCTCTCACCCATAAGATTTTGCTCGGCATTCATTCACTTCAGACCGCCTCAATGATGAATGAGTTTCGTGTCGGCGAATGCAAGGCTGACGTAGCCATTCTGAACGGCACCGCCACGGTCTACGAGATCAAGTCTGAAAGGGATTCTCTTAGCAGGCTTGAGCGTCAGGTAGCAGCTTATTCGACTGTATTTGCCAAGGTGTATGTGATAGCGGCGGAAGGCCATGTCCAAACCGTAGCGAAGGTGGTGCCGGACTTCGTTGGCATTATGCAGCTCAACCGTCGGTACCGCATTTCGACCCTCCGCGAAGCCGTCGATCAGCCCGAACGTACATCGCCGAGTGCGATCTTCGATTCAATTAGGACTGCTGAAGCGCGCATAATCTTGTCCTCACTTGGTGTCTCAATCCCCGATGTACCTAATACACGTTTGAATTCAGTTTTGCGGGAGGAATTCGTTAAGCTAGGCCCGGTCCAAGCGCATGCGGAGATGGTCCGAGTCTTGAAACGTACTCGCAACCTTTTGCCGCTTTCGACCTTAGTAAACCAGCTTCCACACTCTCTCCAAACGGCAGCGTTGTCGGTTCCTCTACGAAAAGCGGATCACGAACGCCTTGTGGCGGCTGTCAATTCCAGCTTGCAGGATGCAATGGGGTGGGCCTGAATATATGTATCATCCCTACTTTCGCGGTAAACAATTCGACCTTCTGACCATTCGAGAAATGGCCCCCTTGCTCAGCGCGGCAGGTTTTTGCCCGATAATCGAGCCGGTCCGCGACGTGTTGGGGGGCTTGAACAAGGCACTCGATGCGGTCGTTGAGGCGGACGGTCGCGCGATCATGATCGTTAATCCTCACCACGGCGATCTATCCGGTGCGGGAGAGCCTCTAAAGGACATGCTGAAGGAAAAGTTCCTGGATATGCCGGGAATCTCAGCCGGTATCCTTCTCAAGCAAGTGACGAGTGTGCCCGAGGCTTTGAAGTGCTACGAGCAGAATTCGTCACATTCTCCAGTCTTCATTCACGCAGGATTCGGAGAGGCCAAAGCGTTAGCTGAAAGGTTGGACCCGTTCACGAAGGGCAACTGCCACGTCTTCTTCGAAAATCATTGCGGGAAGCTATACCTGAAGCATTTCAAAGGATCTCACCGCGTGTTGCTACGCGACGGGTTCGAACATGTGAAGCGGAACCGCGATCATGTGCCTCTACAAAAGTTTTCAGACCTTCACGTCACCTTTGAGGACGAAGGCATGGACGGCTTCGGCGATTTCCTGATCGTCGGGGACGAATACAGCGAGAGCGGTGGTCCGGCTTATGCAATTGCGATCCATCTGACCTTTATCGACCCCGACAAGGAAGATGAGATGTGGATTCATCATTTCCTTTCAGAGCGTCAGGACACCCCTAAAGACCCTGCCGGAAAATTCGCTGAAGCGCTCGCGCGCATGATGCAGGTTCTAAATAGGCCGAACAACAAAATCCTTGAGACGGAAGCCGTCAAGGAATTTAGGAAGCTCTATAAGGACGGTCATTTCCCCGGTCTTGGTCATGTCAAGAAGCTATCGATGAATCACCACATCGAAACCCTTGCTCACTACTTTGGCAAGGGGAAATAGGTTGCGATGAGCTGCTGTGCCGAATGCTTTGGTGATCGCGGCCTTCGTCGGAGCATCATCCCTTCGCGTTCGACGACAGTTGGACGCTGTGCCTATTGCGAAACCGACCGCGTCACCGTAATTGAGCCACGCGAGCTTGCTCTATATTTTGGGTTGCTAGTGAGCGCCTATCGCCCGGACCCCGCAGGCAAACTGCTCATTCATTGGTTTCGTGAAGATTGGGCGTTGTTTCAGCATCCGCGTATGGATGATTCCCGAGCTAAAGACCTGCTCGGCGAAATCCTCGATGACGGGGATATCACGCGTCAGTTGTTTGTGCCGGCAAACGACCCGGCCACTGATCGTCTAAGCGAATGGGAAAATCTGCGCGATGAATTGATGTATCACAATCGTTACTTTCCCGAGAAGACGATTGACCTAGACAGGCTAGAATCGCTCCTTTCTTCTCTTACCCGCGACGCAGACGAGCTTTCGACTCGGTGGTACCGGGCGCGGATTCGTTCTGGAGACGTGTCGTACACCGTAGACCAGATGGGCGCTCCGCCAAACAGAGTTGCGTCTCATGGCAGGGCGAACCCAGCTGGTATTCCTTACCTCTATCTCGGCTCGGCTCCGGATACCGCCATCTCAGAAATCAGGCCGCATACCGGAGAGATAGCATGCGTCGCGGATTTCACCACCCCCACGACTCTTAAGCTCGTCGATCTTCGTGCTCCACGAAAAATGGTGTCTCCATTTGTGTTGACCGATGCCGATGAAGTCGGGCGCATGCGGAATGATCTGCCCTTTCTGGAGCGCTTGGGAAATGAGCTTACGCGTCCTGTCATTCCGCAGGCGGCGGCGATCGATTACACACCAAGCCAATACCTATGCGAGTTCATCAAGAAGTGCGGATACCAGGGTGTTATCTATCGTAGCTCGGTCAGCACCGGGATGAACCTTGCTCTCTTTGATCCGGCGCTTGCAACTTGCGGCGCCGTTGCTCAGTACCGTGTTGTTCGTGTTGCGGTAGAAGTAGAGCTTGACCGAGCATAAGCCCGGCATTTCGGCCGCTAGAAGCGACGGGGATTGCACTATTGATGGGCTGCTCGGGGAGCGGTGCCTGCCAACGCTCTCAAACAGGCGGATTCGCCGTCAGATCGCGAGTTTCGGTGGGTGCTTAAGGGTAGAGAAGATCGCGCAAGGGCTGAAGCCCGAGACATTTTTTATGGGCTTGGTGCCGGGGATAAATCCCCGGCCTACCTAACGAAAAAAGCGGACAAATTCCCGGCACAAACCGCTTGCTTACGCCGTCCGGCGGCGGCCTGTGGCTGCGTCGCGGACTGCGCCGTAGATCAAGGTGCGGTGCAGGGAATCGAGACGAGGGAGCAACGCGGCGATCTCGGCAACAAACGGGTCTGCCAGGACGGATGCGATCTCGTCGTCGCGGCGGCTGCGGGAATCCCGAACCAACTGGCAAACGTCTACCTGAAGCGCTGCGGCGAGCCGCTCCAGTGAACCCAGGGTTGGGATGGCTTTGCCGTTTTCGATTTTGGAAATGTAGGTCCGCGGCACCTGCATGCGGCCGGCGAGCTGGCGCTGGCTCAGGTGGCGGGCCTTGCGAATCTCACGCACCTGTCCTGCAACCTGAAGGCCCGCCTCGGCTGTGGCCGGGGGGACCATGGGGCTGCTGGCTACCAGGTGAGGGATCTGGACGACAGGCTCTTCGATGTCGAGGGGCCGGTGGCATTTGCGGCAAAGTGAGTTGATGGTTCGGTACTGCACCAAGCTGCAGAAATCGCAGCGCACGACCTCACGTGTTTCCACGCACTCGAGGGTGGTTGCCATAGGCTTTGTGCGGAGTGCCAGAGCGGGCTCTCCCGGGTGCTTTTCAACACCACGACTTTTGCTACTTTCGGGGAAGTGAACCATAATTGTCAAGTGAAAACTTAGGGTCAAACCTACGATTCACCTATCATACCCTGAGAAACCCGATAAAAAGCGAACCAAAGTGATCACTACTGAAAGAATATTTATGGGATAGCGCAAATTTTTGATGGGGGAGAGAAGCAGGATGGCTGATAACGAGGGATTGGGCCGGAATGGCTACGGACGGGCCGGATATGGACGCGAAGGGGCCTGGGAACTGCTGACGGAATGGACTGCGGGGGAGAGTCTGCGGAAACACGCGCTGGCGGTGGAAGCCTGCGTTGCGGCCTGCGGCGAGGCTGAGGCGGACCGGCTGGGGTTGGCAGGCGCGGAGCGGGCGGCGATGGTGGAGCTTTATTCGACGACCGCGCTGTTGCACGATTTTGATTATGAGCGGCATCCTTCGCTGGAGGAGCATCCGTTTGTGGGGGTGCGGGAGTTGGAGAGGCTGGGATGGCCGGCGGAGTTGCGGACGGCGATTCTGGGTCATGCGCAGTATTCGGGCGTGCCTCGGGTGACGCATCTGGATAGGGCGCTGTTTGCTTGCGATGAGCTGGCGGGGTTTCTGACGGCGTGCGCGCTGGTGAAGCCGAGTAAGGCGATTGCGGATGTGGAAGTGGCCGGGGTGCGGAAGAAGATGAAGGACAAGGCGTTTGCGCGGGGAGTGAACCGGGCGGATGTGATCCAGGGAGCGGAGGAGCTGGGCGTGGATTTGGACGCGCATATTGGGTTTTGTATCGAGGCTATGCGGAAGCGGGCTGGGGAGTTGGGGCTGTAGAGCGGCTACGCGGACCCATTGCGAGGAGTGAAATGACGTTGTTTTATGCGAAGTTTTTTTCTGCATTATTTGTCGGATGGTTGCTCGGGATATCCGTGGCCATAAATGCCCAGGGCGACCCCGCACAGTGGTTCGATGCCCAGACTGCGGCAGTGCGTAAGCCCGCGGCAGTTGTGCGAGTCGATCTGATTGGAGATTCCACACAGACCGATCACGCCGGATACGGCCGCGGCTTCTGCGCTAACCTCACAGCGAAAGTAGATTGCGTGAACATGGCCAAAGGTGGCGCGAGCACGCGCACTTACCGGGAACAGGGCTGGTGGGATCGCGCTCTGCAGACCAAGCCGGATTATATGGTCATCCAGTTCGGCCACAACGACCTGGTCACCAAGGAACATCTTGACCGGCAGGTGCCGCTGCCTGAATACATTGCGAACCTAAAGCGCTTTGTGACGGAAGCGCGGGCAGCGGGAATTACTCCTGTGCTTGTGACCCCACTGTCACGGAGATTCTTCGGCAGTGACGGCAAGATTCACTCCGACTTGACTGAGTATTGCGATGGTGTGCGTGGGGTGGCGAGCGAGTTGAAGGTTCCGCTGATCGATTTGCAGGGCGAGAGTGTCGCTTACCTCGACAAGGTCGGTGAAGCGGAGGGGAACAAACTCGGTATTACGAAGAAAGATACTGATGGCAAAACGATCGCTGACAAGACGCACCTGAACTGGGACGGAAGTTACGTTTTCGGGCGGATGGTTGCAGTGGATCTGGGAAAGGCGGTTCCAGCTCTCGAACTTTACGTGCTGCCGGCTGCTGCGAAACTGCCGGCGGAAGGCGTGAAGGATAGGGGTATCTTCAACGGGGCGCCGACAACGATTGTGCTGGTGGGCGATTCAACCGTGGCAACGGAAGGTGGCTGGGGACCTGGCTTCTGCGCGGATATGACTTCGAATGTGACTTGCATCGACGATGCGCTGAACGGCCGCAGCACCAAGAGCTTTATCGACGAAGGGGCGTGGACCAAGGCGCTGGCCCGGCACGGGGATTATTATCTGATTCAGTTTGGGCATAACGACGAAAAGCCGGACCCTGCGCGCCATACCGATCCGGAAACCACATATGCCGCAAACATCGAACGCTACATCCACGATGCACGCGACCTTGGCGCGGTTCCGGTGATTCTGTCTCCCCTTGCGCGCAGAACTTTCCACGACGGCAAGCCTTCCAATGGCGACCTGAAACTCTACGCCAACGCGGCAAGGGAGGTTGCCGAGCGGGAGGGCGTGACGTTCATCGACCTTCTCGCGCTCTCCGATACATTGCTCAGCAAGATGACGCAAGAGCAGGCAGACGAGTTCGACGCGACCGGCCATGCGGATCAGCGAGCGGAGAACGCCAAATCCGTAATCGACCGGACGCACCTTAACGATTCGGGAAAGAAGGTATTCGGGCGCATTGTCGCGGACAATCTTGTACGCACACGCGTGGAACTCGGTCCCGATTTGATTGGCGTTCCGGCCCCGCAGCCGGCAAAGACGCCAGCCGCAAACGTGCAGCGATGATGTGCATTCTGCGGTTCTTAGATTTCGTTACTCGACAACAAGGAGGTTATTGGGCAGGTGGCCCACTCACCAATGCTGCCACCCGGCTGCGCCTCGCAGAGTTGGAAGTCTGTGGCCCATTCACCGCGATAGGGCCTCGATGAACGGCACAATTCCGGATACCGGGAGGAATGGGCCGCCTGCCGTGGTTGCGCTCATGTGAGCTGTCTCTCAAGTCAGAATCAGCTTGACACGAAGTATCCACCTGTACTTCAATCGAAATCACTGGATTAATCCCTTTTCCCCAAAATGGCCAGTACGAAATCGTCCAGCGATTTTGCAGCGGCCACTGTGTCGATGATTGTTGAGACAAGAAAAGTTCAGTTCCTGTTCCTAGTCGAATTCAACAAGCGTGGAGAGAGTCCCAGGATAGCGGTGTGCCCAACTATTCAGCGCGCCTCTGTTTGCCGGGTCGCCCGCGCCGAATCAGGAGAACTACGCATGCCAGAATTTATCGCAAATATTGTGGCGAAGACCGATGATCCCGTCACATTCACATTTACTCCGCAAGATAACGGGTATGCAAAACTGACCGGCGCAGGTCTTTATGACTCGACGGGCAAACAACTGCAGCAATGGCCGGGACAAAACGTCATTCAATTCAAGGCGCCTAATGGAAAGTCTTTGCTCATTCCCGTCTATTCTGACGGCCCATCTCCGGAGACATGGAGCCTTTCCTATGCAACGGCGGGTGTTACGACTCCCCTGTGGTCTGGGTTGTCCATCGATACGACGCCTTCTTCGCTAACAGTATTTGGAACATGATCGAGGTCGAACGATGAGCAGATTCTGGTTGGCGGTTGTGGTGGTTGTGTCTGCGTTGGGGCATCAGGCGACTGCGCAGACAGCCAAGAAGGCGGCTGCGCCCAAGGCTCCGGCCCCATACACGTTTGAAAAAGACGCTCGACCTGAGATTAGACAGGTGAGCGCGACGATTGAGCTTGCTCTCACCCACTACAAGAACGCCGGGGATGATTCCAATCTGAAACAGGTTGCTCTCAGCGCTCTTCTCATCAATGCTCAAGCGCAAAATCTCGCTCGAGCGCTTGCGCCGGAAGCGGCGCAAGCGCTTGTGGCGTCGCAGATACAGAACTCACTGCAGAATAATCCCCAGGCTGCTGCATCTGCCGCGGCAGCACTGAACGCAGCTCGCCCGGATAAGCAAGCAGCTTCACCCACGCAAAGTGCGGGTTCCACACAGTTGGTTGAGCAGGCTGGAGCCACTTCCCTGATATCGCTGGCAGTGGATTCAGGAGCGCTTGCGCAAACCACTTCAGGAACCACAACCACATTAAGCGGCAACGTGTACGGAATGTATTCCGCATTTGCGTCGCCAGCCGGCCAGCTCTGCAGGTCAACAGACAAGAGACCGAGTTGTAGTTGGTATGGCGCAATTCCACGCAATACGAATGTGAGCGCTACTTTTAGCCTGGCGCAGGCAAGCACGTTGACTACTACGCAGACACAGCCGGCCACAAGCAGTGGCACTGTTCCGGCGGGAACAGCGGTTACGGTGCCGAGCAACGTGGGCAAACTGTCGTCTATCTCGGCAAAATACAATATGCAAAACCATTTCAACCCGCTGTCGCCGTCTTTTCGCGACCGCTGGAGCGCTGCAGTAAATCAATATGCCCCCCAGATGGACACGTCATCCGGTCAGTACCTTGCCGCGATGCAACAGTTTGTTTTTGCGATCCTGGCCCAGGGTAACGATCAGCCCGCCGCAAATGCTGTCTTAACCAAATTGGACGCGGATGCCCGGGCAATCGAATCTGCGGGCAGCGGCGATCCCAGTGCGTCAAATAAGCAATTTGCCGACGATCTCGATGCGTATTACCGGACTGCGATTCAGGCGGCTACCGCGAAGGGCACGGCTTTCTATTCGTCCGTCTCCTCACTTGTAGAGGCATCGAATGCTCTTCAGTTGGTGAATCGCGAAGTGGTGAATCAGGCGCTCGGAAACATGTTTACTGTCGAGTACGACTACGTTCGAACGCCTCAACAGCCGGACATGCACAATGTGACTTTCATATGGGGGAATTCTCCGAGTTCGTCGGGGAGCGGTTCGTCGGGGAATACACCGACCATGTTCTCCGCAAATGCTGGGGTATCTGTTTATGGCGGAAGCATTCCGGCAGGGGCGACCTATGGAAGATTTCACTATGGTCAAGCAGCGGCTGAGTTCGACTTGCCATTCAGCCTGAACAGCTCCAGCAAGAACGCCACGTTCACGGTTGCGGGGTATTGGCAATATCAACCATCGGCATCGGTGTTGAACATTACTCAATCGGATGTTGCCCCAGGGACTACGATTCCCGCCCCGACCCAGGTACTGGTTGGCACCGCCGGCAATCTATACGTAGCGCAAGCCAAGGTCTCTCTCAAGGGAGGAAAATCAGGTGTCAACGTTCCTCTTGGTTTCAAATGGTCAAATAAGACGGAGCTATTGTCGGGAAGCAAATACGCTGGTCAATTCGGTATCAGCTATGACTTTTCATCGATCGGTTCGCTTTTCGGTGGAGGCAGTCAATAGGCTGAATGAGGCGGAAGGGCGGTAGGCACTCCCGCCTCGCTATTGCTCAGATTCGCGTATCGAAGGGATGATGGCTGCGTGTCTGTGCATCCTTCTTGCCAGCGGTAGGCGCATGAAACTCAGTAGCATCAGCTGCAGGAAAGATTCGTTTGGATGGGTGTCCTGGCGCAGGAAGTAAATGGCGCCCACCAGCGTATAGCCGAAGAGGCCGAGCAGCGCGAGTGGAAGCAGATCCCTGAGAAAGAAGCGGACGACCTCCCATAGCCCCCATGGGCCGCCGGTGTCGACAATTTGCCCGAAGCGGGTGAGCACCCAGTTTTCACTGGAATGCCCCTTGAGCTTGAAGTACAGCTTGCCGTTGGCGATTCGGGGATGGGCGACGTCGGAGACGATGGGAATCTTTGCGCCCGAGGATGTCTCAAGAAAAGCGCGGAGGCCGGAGACGGTTGACAGCACCCCCTGATGGGTCCAGCCGATCTTCTCCATGTGAAGCACGCACGGGCAGCTCTCGCCGCCGAGGCGCGGGAACTCGAGATTTTCCGGGATCACGAAAAGGTAATCTTCTCCCAGCTCCGCCTCGTAGAATCCGGCTCCGGACACGGGCGTTTGGTCGCGGGGGTTCAGTTGCATGGTTTCGCCGGGCAGGACATAGAGATGGGCGACTACTAAATGGTTTTCGTCCTCTATATCGGCCGCTGGGTACGGCTGGGAAGTGGGATTGGGCTGCACTTCGAGACGAGGCGTCTTCGACGGCCGGGAGCAACCGATGGTAAGGAGCAGAATCAGCGCGAATACGTGCTTCATGGCCAACCGTATTATCCCATGCGGAAGCGGCGAGGGCATGTGACGGGGCGCGCTGCGATTCCGGTCCAATGTTGCTTCGTGATTCTGGTGCGGGTGCGCGTTCCGGCGTTTGCTACTGCGATTTTCTTCCCAGCGCTGCGACGTAGCCGGGATTCACCCGCTCGTTTTCGAACATGATTTTTTTCAGCAGGTCGTCAAACGCGGCTTGCGCATCTTCCGGCGACGGCCGCGCCGCAATGCGCTTTTCGGCGTTCCCGGTGCCGCTGGGCATCTTACTCAGCGCGATTACCGGATCCCATCCCGCGGGCCGATCAAATGTGACAACGCTCGATCCGGCGTCCATCTTCTTGTAAGGCCAGAAGCACCACCCGACGTGGTTGTCTTCGAGGGTCTTCACAAATGCGGCGATCCACTCATCTTTGTTCTCGCCCGATTCGCCCAGCCAGATGGGGACCTGCCACTTATCTCGAAACTCCAGGTATTCGCGGATCACACTTGCGTCCGTGGCCGTCCAGTACTTGTGGAACGTGTACATCGCGTTACTATCCCATGGCTTGTCGAAGACCTTGAAGTTCGAATCCCACTGCGCGCCGCCCAGGATCAGCACATGATTCTTGTCCACTTCGCGTACGGCTGCGCCGATCCTTCTGTAGAGAGGCTCCAGGTCGCGGTTGTATCGCTGCAATGCAGGGAAGTGCGGAATGGGTTCGTTGAGCAGGTCGTAGCCCAGGATGGTGGGGTCGTCACGATAGTGGTCCGCGATCCTGCGCCAGATCTCAATGGTCTTCTTCTGCGCGCCCGCATCCGAGTAGAGCCATGGGTACCCGTCGCTGTCGTCGATATTGGTACCTGTCTGTCCGCCGGGGGCGCAGTGCAGGTCGATAATGACGTAGATCTGGTCTTTCTTCGCCCATTTCACCAGCCGGTCCAGCAACCGGAATCCCTCTGCGCTGTCGCCGTCGAAAAGCTTCCAGCTTATGGGGACGCGTACTGAATTGAAACCCATTGCGGCGATGCGATCGAGATCCTTCTCCGTGATGTAGTTTTCGCGCCACGTCTTCCAGAAAGCGTCCGCGTTCTGCGGGCCAATCAACTCGTGGCTGAGCCTGTCAATCTCGCTCGGACTTTGCGCGCTGTCGCCGAGATGAAGCATGTAGCCTTCAGGCTCCAGCCAGTTTCCCAGGTTCGTTCCCCGCAGCATCAGCGGCTGGCCCGCGCCATCCACCAGTTCTGCACCTTTGGTATGCACAAACCCAGTCTGCCCGCTTAGTGCAGAGCACGCGCACAGCGCCGTCATTACCACAACACCCAACCATCGCATTCGCATAGCGGATGTAGTATACGTCGGGCGCAAGCGAGTTGGGCTTGGATCACCGGCTACTTGGAAGCTAATCCATCGCGGCCCGGGGGGCCGCGATATGCTGTTCATCATGATCCGCACTATCGCTGTTCAGGGCTATCGGTCGCTGCGTGATCTCGCGCTACCACTTGGGCAATTGAGCCTGATCACTGGCGCAAATGGAAGTGGTAAGTCCAGCGTGTATCGCTCCCTGCGATTGCTCGCAGACGCCGCACTGAACTCGGTGGTGGCTTCTCTAGCTAGAGAAGGCGGGTTGCCGTCAACCTTCTGGGCTGGTCCTGAGACCATCGCGCGCGGTGTTCGTCAAGGAACCTACGCCGTGGAACGTCTACAGAATCGGAAGGTCGCGAGCCTGAAACTCGGATTCGGGGGTGACACTTACGGCTACAGCATCGACTTGGGGTACCCACCACCACCTCCGCCACCAACGCTGTTCGGACTCGACCCCCATGTAAAGCGCGAGTGCATTTGGCATGGGCCTCTTTATCGAAAGGCATCCGCCCTCGTCGATCGGAGAAACAACTTCGTCTGGCTCGCAACGATGCGCGATGAGGAGCCGGTGATGTTAACGCAGCACCTCTCTGACACCGACAGTATGCTTGCCAGTGTCGCCGATCCGCAACGGGCTCCGGAGATGCTCGCTGTTCGCGAGGCAGTGCGCGGCTGGCGATTCTACGACCATTTCCGGACTGATTCGGATTCGCCTGCGCGGGTCGCGCAAATTGGCACCTTCACTCCTGTATTGCACCATGACGGCAGCAACCTTGCCGCGGCACTGCAGACTATTCTCGAGATTCGATCGGATGAGGCACTTGCTACAACGGTTGAGGATGCATTTCCGGGAAGCCGGCTTTCTGTGGAGGTCCAGAATGGACGATTTGAGGTGCTGTTGCAGCAGCATGGGTTGCTTCGTCCCCTTTCCGCCGCCGAGCTGTCGGATGGAACTCTCCGTTACCTTTTATGGGCTGCTGCACTGCTTACGCCGCGCCCACCTGAGCTGATGGTGTTGAACGAACCCGAAACCAGCCTGCACCCGGACCTTCTACCGGCGCTATCGAGGCTCATCCTGGCAGCTGCGAAGAACACACAGGTGATTGTGGTTTCGCACGCGCCTTCACTCATTCAGGAACTCGCAGCATCCAGTCTTTGCACCCGCCTGCACCTTGAAAAGGATTTTGGAGAAACCAGGCTGGAAGGCTTGACGCTGTTCAATAAACCGAAATGGAATTGGCCCGCGCGATAGTCCCTTTGCCGAGGACCGTTCGCGAGAACCCGCAAAAGGTGGGCCGTGGTCTGTTCGACTGCGACCTTGCCCGAAGACCCGCTCATCGCGGCCTTAGGTACGCGGTGAACGTAGCGTAGTTGCTGATACCGGACTGAGTTGGCCACCTGGCTTGTTCCGGGGATACGGGCGTGGTAGCCTTTCTCCAGGTTGGAGAGGTCCTTCTTCGATGAGCGAGATCATCTTTGAGGTGCGCGAGGACGAGGCGGATGGAGGCTTCACGGCGTCGGCGCTTGGATACGGCATCCATACCCAAGGAGACACTGTCGAAGAGGTGCGCACGATGGTGAAGGACGCCGTTCGTTGCTACTTCGATGAGACGATGGAGGCTCCGAAGATCATACGGCTTCACTTTGTGCGCGATGAAGTTCTGGCCTGATGCGGGCACGTGGCCCGCTCACGTCGTCCGAAGACCCGTTCATCGCGATAACGCTGCGATGAACGAGGCACAGTTTCCGATCCGGGGACAGTTTCTGCAACCGCGGTGAGTGGGTCACCTGCCAGCTTCATCGGAACAGGTGTGGCACGAAGCAGCTTGTATTGTTGGTCACCGGACCGACCGACTCGCGGATGCCCATGCCTGCCGGTTCGCCATCGATTAGCCAGGAGCCGAAGACGGCAGTCTTGCCCGCGGCGGTGGCCATGGGAGCGAGCGCCTGGTACACATAGCCTTGCGCGCTCTCACCGGCTAAAGTGCCTTCCACAACTACTCCGTCACGGACTACGGCAATTCCGGAACCTTCGCGGCCAAAGAAGGTTTTGCGCACATAGCTTTTGAGTTCGCGGGGTCCGTCGAGATAGGCGGGCAGAAGTAGCTCATGACCTGGATTCAATTCCCAGAGGATGGCCAGAAGAGCCTTGTTCGACCAGAGCATCTTCCAGATTGGCTCAATCCACAGCATCGAACCCCACATGCGGCGATCTTTGCGCGGACCATATTGTTGCAAGGGCGATGCCGGCGGCAGTGTTGAAAGCGCGTGTTCGGCGAATGGCTCACTTAATAGCCACTCCCACGGATAGAGCTTGAAGAGCGTGTTCATTGCGTTGTTTTCGAGATCGACAAAGCGGGAGTGTTTCGCATCCCATCCGATCTCGTGCACCGCGATGTGTTTGGTCTTCAATCCCGCTTGCTGGGCGGTGTCGCGAAGATACTCGACCGTCATCCGGTCTTCCTCGCTACCGCCGTCTGCGAAGTAGACGGGATTGGTGACGTAGTCTTTCAGGTCTTTCCATTTTACAATCAGTTTTTCGTGCAGCGAGTTGAACTGATCCGCATTTGGAAAACAGTCCTGCAACCAGTACCATTGCGCCACCGCGGCCTCAACCAGGCCTGTTGGGGTATCAGCGTTGTATTCCAACAGCTTGATGGAGGCGCCGTCGTAAGCCAGGTCAAGCCTCCATAGAGGGCGGGCGGCTCACTGTTCCAGGCAGCGCGGATGGCCGGAACCGCAGCGGCTGGAATACCCATCTGGGCCAGGCGATCCTGATTCAGAATTACATCTCCCGCAGCCAGGGCCAGGCGTTGAATCTCCGCAGTTGCGGCTTCAAGGCGGTCAATCTCAGCAGATTTGAATTCCCAATAGGCGGACTCATCCCAGTAAGGTTTGCCGTCGGCGAGAGTGTGATAGGTCAAGCCGATTTTTTCAACACGAGTCTGCCAATCAGTGCGCGGGCTAATGGTTAGTCGCCGCATTTACTCTCCTCCGCCAGCGTCGCCGCCACCGCCGGTGCCGCCAAAGCCGCCGCGCGATACGCTGCTGCCGCCGACAACGCTGTCGCCGATATGGCCGCCGCTTGAGCCTCCATACCAGTAGTGCGCGCCCGGCGAACCCGCTTGACAACTTGTGTCAGGGAGAAGGCGGCCTTTGGAATCAACACAATCGCGGTGTTCGTCGCGGCATGCAGTTATGGAGAGTGCCATGACTGCAAGAAGTGTGAGATGAACTTCCCGTGATTTTCGCATGAGTTTTTGCTTTGCAGGCAATCATACTGGGGATAAGGACGGTCACACAATCGGCGAGGACTTGAAACGAAGGGCCTTGTTTACCGAATATGAAAGGCTCGCACTCACGGACTGCGGTTTTTGGCCGTGCCGCTCGGGCGCTGGGACTTTCGTTCCCAGACTGGATCGAAAGCGCACTGTGCAACGAAAGTGTGAGTGCGCCGCCTGTGGACGGCGTGCAACTATCGTTCTACCAATCAACCAAAACCGATTTAGAGCGTCGCAGACGGGATTCTGCCCAAAATGCCCGACGAGAAAGCACCCTGGAATGACAGGCAGCGGCAGAGCGAGGATCAGACTAAGCCCCGCGCAGTTCTCCAATATCCGACGGCACAATTGGATAAGGATCCTCCGCCCAGGTTCATCGAGATTTGTTGGCCACTGGCAGCAGGTCTGATTCTTGCCTTCGTTGCGCCCTACTTGTACAGCGAACTGCTTTGGGCCCCGCACTGGGTTATGTGGGTGGTGTTCCCGTTTGTTGTTTTGACCGGCCGGCGCGATCTGGGTCTGAGCGGGGAATTGACCACCATTCTGCCCCAGGTGATTCTCTATATCCAATTCCCGATTGAAGGGACCCTGGCCTACCTGAGCCTGAGCCGGCGTTCGCCAGTGGCAGTCGCATTTGCTCCTGCATTGTTTTTGCACGCCGCCGGTTGGTTCGTGCTGACCATGCTGAGCATGACTATGAAATAGCCCAGGCTGGCGTGGCACCCCCATTGATCAAATCCCTCTGCGCCCGATTCCGAATCGTGGTTGAGTCGATTTCCAAGACCTTCAAGATGATCCAAAACACCCACATGCGAAGGATGAATTGCGTTACGATAGCTCTTCGGTCTTGAATCATGGCCCGCTTCGGGAGGAGATCCGATGACACAGTTCAACCACGTACTGACCCAATCCGCAAACGGGGTGAAGACCATTACCCTGAATCGTCCCCAGAAGCGGAACGCGCTCAGTCCGCAACTGATTGAGGAACTGACTCAGGCTCTCTGCGAGGCGGAGACATGCGACTGCGGCGTTGTCATCCTGACTGGGGCAGGCCCTTCCTTCTGTTCCGGACTGGACATGGAACAGCTGGAGACCATGAATGCCCGCACGCCGGCCGAGCATCGCCGCGACTCGGAGAACATGGCGCGTGTGTTGCGCACGTTGTACGACTTTCCGAAGCCGATTATTGCCGCGGTGAATGGGCCGGCCATCGCCGGAGGAATGGCCCTCGCAACCATTCCTGACTTTACGCTCGCTGTGCCCGAGGCCAAGTTCGGCTATACCGAAGTGCGTGTGGGTTTTGTTCCGGCCATCGTAGCTTCGTTTCTCATTCGCCAGGTGGGCGAACGGCGAACCCGGGAACTGTTGCTCTCCGGAAAAATCCTGAAGGCGGGGGAAGCATTAAATTTGGGTCTGGTGACCCAGATCGTCGATAGCAAAGATCTGATGCCATCGGCCAACGCATTGGCGCAAACGCTTTTGCTCAACAGTCCCGAGGCCATGCGGGCCGTAAAGCGTTTGCTGGCCAAACACTCCAGGCGCAGGCTCGACGAAGAACTCGAAGACGGTGTGGAGGCCAACGCGCAGCAGCGGTCGAGCGAGGACTTCAAGGAAGGCGTGAGCGCATTCCTTCAACGTCGCCGGGCCGACTGGCCCAGTATGCACGCGAAGGTTTAGGGCGGTGTATAGATTTGCCTCTTGAATTCAAAGACCGGTTCAAAAGTTGTGGTTACAGGCTCAGCTCGCTGTGGGATCCCAGCCTGACCAATTCCAGCGTTTCCGCATCCGGTATCCGGTAAATGAGCACCAGATCCGGTTTGATATGGCAGTCGCGATGGTCTGTCCATTCGCCGGTCAGCGGGTGGTCGCGGAGTTTTTCCGGCAAAGGATGGTCTATGGCAAGAAGGGAGACCACTGCCAGCAGATCCACATCCAGAGTAGCCCGGTGTTGACCTCTTGCCTCGCGCTTGTAGTCCTTTTTGAAGCGACTGGTGCGGCTAATCGTCCGCATGGAGATCGGCTAGAAGATCCTTGACTCCGCCCACCTTGACTAGCTCACCTCGACGTGCGGCTTTCATGGCCTCCACGGTTTCAGCGTTGGGCGTGAGGGGGTCGAAAGGAAGTGCTCGCTCAGCCACGGTCCTCATCAATAACATCCGAAAGGCGTCCGAAAGAGTGAGACCGGCGGCAGCATAGATCGCAGTCGCTTCTTCCTTCACACGTGCATCGATCCGGGCGCGGACTACTGCGTTGGCAGGCATGGGCACTCCTGAGCTACATTGTAGCCCAAAATCCGAAATCTCGTTCCCATGCCAAGTATCTGTGATCCTGTCACCCGCCTTTAAAGCGGATTCTCAGCCCGTAGTTCGGCGACGATCTCCGCCGCGGCTACACGCGCCTGATCGGCCTGGTCTGGCGGGAAGCTGATGGCGCCTACGCGGGCGTGGCCGCCGCCGCCGTAACGCTCGCACACCGCTGCAAGATTCACCATTTTCGCCGGGTCCGCCTTCGTCCACGGATTCGACCCTACGGCCACCTTGGTACGGAAGCTCGATTTCGAAAGACCGATGGAGTAGGTCGCGTTGGGGTGCAGGTAGTAGGGGATGAACTTGTTGAACCCTTCCAGCGGATGGTCGGTGATGTCGAAGAAGATGGTGCCGTCCTTCTCTTCTGAGCGGCTGCGAATCAACTCGAGCGCCTGCTGATGGCGCTCGAGAAGGGGCGGAAGCAAATCCGCAATGAAGGGCTGGCTCAGCACCTCTGCGAGCGGCATTTCGGTGAGTAGCGGAATGAGCCTCGGAATGAAAAGCGGGTCCTGCGTGGACTCGATGATGAGGGTCAGCTTCATGGCGGGCGCGGGCATCTCCACCGCTGATTCGGGGCTCTCGTAGAGTGCGCCGTCCACAATGTCAGCCCAATGGATTAGTTCGGCCACCGGCTCGGTGTTGAAACCGAATCGCGTTGAGGCGATGTGGGCCAGAAAGCTGGTGCAGGAGGTGTAGTTGGGATCGAAGAACTTGTGCGCGCCGCAAATGGGGTCCTTCTGGCAATCCAGGAAGCTCTGGTGATCCTGCGGCGTGAGAAAGGCCGACAAGTGGTGATCGAACCACCAGGTTATATGCGGGGAGGACGAGTATTTGAAGTCGACGATGGCGTTCTCGTCGCCGGTAAATTCGGACTCATCGAAGAGCGCGCCGGCACGATGCACCAGGCCGTGGTACTCGTAATTGGCACCCGCAGCAACGCACTCGCGGTGGAAACGCGTGAACAAGGAAGCTGAGCAAGCCCCGTCAAAGCATTTGTCGTGATAGAAGACGCGAACCTGCAAAACCTGTGCCCCCTTGCCGGAAAAATGGATTTACCGGAACTGTTAAGCATCAAGGGCTTGGCTGGTTGTGTCAAGGCGCGGGCGGGAAATCATCGGCTGTATTCGCCATAATCGCGGGCAGATGAACGGAACGGTGCCTTGTGAAGGTATGGAATACGGCGTATTCTCTTGTATTATGAATTCCCCACGTGTTGTCACTTTTCGTATCGCTCCTGAGAAGGTCGCTCAACTGGACACTCTTGCCAAAGCAATGGACCGTGACCGCAGCTATCTGCTGAATGAAGCGGTAGAAGCCTACCTTGGCGACCAGCGACGCTTTATTGCGATGGTTGAAGAGGGCCGGGACGACATGCGCCACGGAAGGTTTAAATCCCACGAAGAGGTGGAGCGCATGGTGAATGAGTGGTCGCGCGAGGATCAAAGTAAAGCCAAATGAAAATCTTATGGTCCGCTACTTCGATTCGCCATCTTCGGGAGATTGTTCAATACATTGAAGGGGAATCGTCTGGTGGGGCTACAACCACGCGCCTTAGGATCATGAAGACGGTAAGGCAGTTAGGCCGGATGCCCTATGCGGGACGTGTGGGACGCATTGAAGGCACACGTGAGGCTGTGGTAAACCGTTCTCCCTATATTGTGGTGTATCAGGTGTCGGAGGAGGGGGTCGAGATTCTGGGAATCTGGCATGGAGCGCGCCTTTGGCCTGAATCCTTTTAGGGCGCCTGCTCGCCTGCTGGGTAATATTTCGATGTCCGAATGCGGACGTTGGTTCGCGATTCCGAACAGGGCAATCGGTATCCTTGCAGGCACTGGATACACAGGCCTTCTGGAATCAATGGTTTTCAGGATTCCTTGTTTGGCCCCGCGATTGCGACTAGATAGGGTTCCATCATTCCATCGCAATGTTTCCCGGAGGATTTCATGTACAGCCTTTTCCAGGATTTACTGCAAGACCTGCGCTACGCTGTCCGCCAATTGTGGAAGTCGCCGGGATTCACGATTACCGCCGTGCTGAGCCTGGCAATCGGCATCGGCATCAACACGGCGCTCTTCAGCAACATGGACGCGGTGGTGCTTCATCCACTGGCCGTGCCGCAACTTGACCGCGTGGTTACGGTGGCCGAGCAGCAGGCGCACGCGCGCTCCGACGGTTTTTACGACCAGGTGTCGCTGGCCAACTACGAGGACTGGGCGCGCCAAAGCCGCTCGTTTGAATCGCTGGCCGTGCGCACCCAGGCCGACATGGCCCTGACCGGCAATGGCGATGCGGCGCACCTCGTAGCTGCGCTCACCTCTGCAAATTTCTTCAATGTGCTGCGCGCCACTCCGCAGTTGGGCCGCGTGTACAACGAAGAGGAGAGCCGGCCGGGCAGGGATTCTGTTGCTGTGCTTAGTTACGGCCTGTGGCAACGGAATTTTGCCAGCGACCCCGCCGTCCTGGGCCGGACTATCGAACTGGACGGGCGCACCTACGCCGTTGTGGGGGTGATGCCGAAGACGATGCAATACCCGTCCACCGCGGACATTTACCTGCCCCTTGCGCCCACTCCGGTACAGCTTGGCAATCGCAGCGCCCACGACTACCTGGTTACCGCGCGGCTTCGTGACGGCGTCAGCGTGAAACAGGCGCAGGCCGAGATGCAGGCGCTGGCCGAGCACCTTGCTACGGCATATCCAGCCACGAATGCGGGTTGGTCGGCGCATGTTGAGCCGCTGCTCGATGGCATCAACGGGCCCTATACGAATCTTTACTATCGGATGGTGCTGGGCGCCACACTCTTTGTCCTGCTGGTGGTGTGCGCCAATATTGCCAATCTGCAACTGGCGCGCGGAATCATGCGCCGCCCTGAGATTGCGATGCGCACCGCGCTGGGCGCCAGCCGGAGCCGTGTCCTGCGGCAGTTATTCACTGAAAACATTTTGCTAAGCCTCATCGGCGCGTTCGGAGGCATAGTCATTGCGATGGTCTACGGCCACTACCTGCTCCTCACCATGCCGGAACGGGTCGCCCGCTACATGTCCGGCTGGTCTAACACCAGCATCAACGGGCGCGTACTGGCGTTTTCGTTCGGGTTGGCGGCGCTGGCAGGTTTGATCGCCGGGATGATTCCTGCAGCCGAGTCGTTACGCGTCAACCTTGTGGATCAACTGAAATCCGGCTCGCGTTCTTCCATCGGCTCTGGCGGCACACACCGACTGAGAAACATCTTCGCTGTGGCCCAGATCGCCCTCGCCGTCGCGCTCGTGATCGGCGCAGCCCTCATGTCGAAAGGCATCAACGCCTGGTTGCACGCCGCGGACTTTTACCAGCCCGGCAAAATGCTCACCTTCAGCGTGGCGCTACCAATTGCGCGGTATGACACCCCTCAAAAGCAGGAACAGTTTTATGCGGACAGCCTTGCCCGTCTCCGGGCGCTTCCCGGTGTGAACCACGCCGAGCTGGTTTCCGCGTTGCCCTATGACGAAAACGGCTGGCTGCGCGATATGGATATCGAGAATCGCCCCACCGTTCCGGGCAAATTCCAAAGCGCGCTGAATCTGCCGGTGACCGCTGGATATTTTGACGAGTTGCGCATTCCCATCCTCAGCGGCCGCGGCTTCAACCAGGGCGATTCGCTGCAAACGACTCCAGTGGCCGTGGTCAGTGAGCACTTCGTGTCGCAGTACTTTCCCGGCGATAACCCCATCGGCCATCGCATCCGCATGGGCGGTCACAACGCCGGCAAAAACGACCCTTGGCTGACCATCGTGGGAGTTGCCAAAGAAACCAGCTACTCGCTCTGGGACCAGACGCCCCACGCAGCGGTTTACATGAACGCGCTGCAGGTTCCGCCCGCGGGTACGCAGTTCGCGATTACTACGGACGGAGATCCGCTGGCCCTGGCGCCCGCAGCACGAAAGGCGCTGGCCGGAATTAACCCGGCACTGCCGCTGAACACGGTGGAAACGTACCAACAGTTGATCCGCGACAACCTGACCGGCCTGATGTACGCTTCCGGGTCGTTGAGCCTCGATGGACTGATTGCCCTGCTGCTGGCTGCCATCGGCATCTTCGGCGTGATGGCCAATTTGGTCGGCGAGCGCACACGCGAAATCGGCGTGCGGCTGGCCCTGGGGGCGCGCAGGGAAGACGTGCTGCGCATGATTCTGCGACGCGCGTCGTTGCTAACAGGTATCGGCGTGGGCGCTGGCCTGGTGATGGCCTATGCTCTGGCGCGGCTGGTGAGTAATCTGCTGCGCGGTGTGCGGCCGGACGATCCCATCGTATTTGCCGGCATCACGACGACCATTGTGCTGATCGCATTGCTGGCGAGTTGGCTTCCGGCGCGGCGAGCTGCGCGCATTGACCCCATGGTGGCTTTGCGCGACCAGTAGGGAATCGAGCGGGAGCCCGCCAGCAACTTGTGTCGTAAGAGAACTTCCGTCGTGAGAGCCCTCTGCAGGCTGTTACGAAACCCTCTGTTGGCGCAGAAATTATCCTCTTTCGCCCGCTGAAGCGGGCTGAAGGCGATTCGATGCCTTTCATACTCAGGCTCGCCGGATAGTTTCGTAACAGCCTGCTCTGCCTCGGCGAGAACGCTGCCCGCTGCGCCCACGATACTCCCCACACCTCCGCCTCGTAGAGTATCTTTCCATCAGGACCAGACATCGGCAAAACTGTTCTTCTTTTGAGGAGGCTTCATGGATCCCCTAGACCCGCCCGTTGATCCGGAGATTCAGCCTGGACCGCCGGAAGCGCAACCCGCCAATACGATCGAATCAATTAGCCAGCCCGGCCCCGTCTCCGTCGACAAGGATCCCTGGGAGACCCGCATCTTGCTCAGGGCGTTTATGGGCAGTCAAGGTCTGCGCGCTGGCTGGTCGGTGTTGGCCTTCGTCCTTCTGTTCGGTATTTTTGCGGGCTGCGTGGGCTTTGTGTTTTTCCATTTTCATTTAGTCAGCAACAAGAAGGGCGATTTCGCGCCCAGTGATGCGTTCTTCTCAGAACTGATCAGTTTCATGGCGATGGTGGGAGCGGGCGCGATTGTGGCATTGATCGAACGGCGTCGCGGAAACGTTCTGGCTTACAACCTGAACGGTCCTCGGGGCGGATTTCACTTTCTTACGGGAGCTGTATCGGGATTCGCGGCTCTTTCGGCGCTGATTGGAGTGCTTTCGTTGGGAGGCTGGCTGCACTTTGGCAACGTCGCGCTCTCCGGGATGGATATTTTCAAATTTGGCGCGCTATGGGCAGGTGCATTCCTGCTGGTCGGGTTCGTGGAAGAGGGACTGTTTCGCTGCTATCTGCAAGCGACCCTTACGCGGGGAATCAACTTCTGGTGGGCGCTGGGCGTAATTGCGCTTATCTGCGGGGAGTTGCTGTGGAGGGGTAAAGGCAACGGCATCTGGGGTGTTTATTTGATTGCTGCGCTGGGACTGATTCCCTGCGCGCTGCTGCATCTAAAACACGCGAATAGTTCCGGCTTCTGGCAGGCTGCTTGGGTCACGTCCACTCTGTTCGGCTTCATTCACACGGGCAACAACGGTGAGAACTGGATTGGCATTTTCGCGGCAGCCTTCATTGGTTTCGCATTCTGCGTAAGCGTGTGGGCTACCGGGTCAGCGTGGTGGGCCATTGGTTGCCATGCCGCATGGGACTGGGGTGAAACCTACTTCTACGGCGCAGCCGACAGCGGTAATGTTGCCACGGGTCACTACCTCACCACCACTCCTGCCGGCTCCGCGCTGTGGAGCGGCGGCACGGACGGCCCAGAGGGCAGTGTGCTGGTGATCGGCATCGTTCTGCTGTTGATAGCGGCCATTCTGCTTTTCTACCGGCGCGGAAAGAGCGACGCATTGGCTGTCGGAATTTCAGAGGTAGCTGCAGGATAATCGCATGCGGCTCTGGCTCAATCGTACTGGCGAAGTCTCGTTGCGCGAGCAGCTAACCACGCAGGTGGTGCTCGCGATTCTGTGCAAGGAGTTGCTGCCGGGTCAGCGGCTGCCGAGCACGCGCGATTTGGCGCGCCGGTTTACGATCCATGCCAACACGGCCAGCGCGGCGTATCGCGAACTGGAACGCGAAGGCTGGGTGGAGTTCCGCCATGGCAGCGGCGTTTACGTGCGCGCCAAGCAGCCCACGGGGCCTCTTTCGCCGAAGATCGCCGCGGAGTTTGTCTTGGATCAGCTCATCGGCGACCTGGTTGCCAAGGCGCGCAAAAAGGGAGCATCCGAAACACTCCTGCGTGCCCGGCTGCGTCGATGGCTTTCTCTCGAGCCTCCGTCCCGCTGGCTGGTGATTGAGCCCGATCCGGATCTGCGCAGCATCGTGATCCACGAAATGTCAAAGGCCCTCACGCTGCCGATCGCTGGCTGCGCTCCGGAGGAATGTGGTCTGGCCGAGGTGTTGCACGGCTCCATGCCCGTGGTGCTGCCGAGCAAGGCCGACATGGTGCGTAAGCTTCTCCCCGCCGGAAGAGAGCTGACCACCCTGCAGGTTCACCCGGTGGCGCCTGAGCTGCAGCAGTACCTCACTCGCTATCTGCCCGAGCACAGCGGCGACCTGATCGGCATCGCCTCGCGGTGGGCGGAGTTTCAGCGCATTGGCCGCACCATGCTGGTTGCCGCGGGACTTCCGGCGGAGAGCCTGCTGGTGTGCGATCCCACGCGGCCCGGATGGAAGCGCGGGTTGCAGGCTACATCGGGCGTGGTGTGCGATTCGGTTACGGAGCTTGAGTTGCCGGCCGGCGTGTTTCCCATGCGCTTTACTCTGCTGGATGCGGAGTCGCTCGCTCCTTTGCACGCAATGGAAGCCACGCTCTCTGGCGGCGAAGAGTCTTCCCAGTAGGCTTCTGCTTCGGCCCACCTGTTGTGACACCCGCGAAACTGTCCCAACTGCGCTCCCGCCCTGCGCACCTCAAACCTAACATCGGTTCTTGTAACGCCACATAAGGAGTTCCGATGAACCGTCTGACAATGTACGCGCTTTTTTGCTTAGCCCTCTGCCCGATGCTCATGGCGCAACAGTCAACGCAGGCCGCTTCGACCTCCACTAATGAGCATTCTGCTTCGACGGCGGATCCTGCGGCCGATGTACTGCAACCCAGCGCCGCTTCGGAGCGCAATCTGGCTATCAAAAAAGCGCGGACGATCTTCATCAGCTCGGAGACAGTCTTTTTGACAGTCAGCACCCTGGACCGGGCTCTGCTGAAGCAGAAGGACTGGGAGAAGCTTGGTCTGAACATCGTCGACAATACGGTCGGCGCCGATCTTGAGCTGAAGATCGACAGGTTGCCCCTTACGCATATCCATACCTACGTCCTCGCCGACAAGGCGACGGGCTTTGTTCTCGCCTCGGGCCAGGTCAGAGCCATCGACGGAGTAGTCGCATCAGGCCCTATGGCCGAGCAGATCGTGAAGGTCCTGACTGCCGCGCGGCTCCAGCCAAAACCAGCAAGCGGTGATTGATGGTGTTGAGATCGTGTGACAACAAGTTGGTTGATTGAGGAATCCCATGATCCGCAAGCTTTTTCAATGCGCATTTGCTCTCGTCCTCTGTCCGTTGCTGGTGGCACAGCAGTCTCCGCCACCAGCCGTGAACTCCGGCACCCAAGAGACATTGCCCGACAATCCACAGCATTCCATGGTCGATCAGTCCCGCTGGAATCGCGTTCGCACATTTTCACAGGGCGACAAGATCGCAGTCACTACACGTTCGGGCGAAACCTATCGGTGCACGGTAACTGCCCCTTCAGACACCGGCCTCGCCTGCAGCTACATGCGGGGATATCCGGCAGAGCAGAATTACGAATTCATGCGAGACGACATTCTCGAGGTGAGGCAACTGCACCCGGTACGGGATATCGCGATTGCGACTGGGATTGTTTCGACGCTTGCGTTCGTGGGCGGCGGGCGGCAGGTAGGAAGCTCCTTCGATGCGAGGGTGGGAGGCGTCTATGCGCTCGTTGCCTGGGCGATATCAACTCCGATCATCGTGCCCCTTGTCACAAACAGCCGCGGTCATTTGATTTATCGCAAGCCGGGCACTCGAACGGAGTTCAGTCCATGGAGGCCTGCGCCCATGGGAGTGCCGCCTTTCTTTCCGTTCGCTCGCCGATTTTAAGGACATCGCCATGATCCGCAAGCCGATTCAATTCGCGTTAGTTTTCATCCTTTGCCCGCTGTTGGTGGCGCAACAGGGTACGCCGGCGATCTCGCCGTCTGATGCCCAGGGTTCCTCTCAACCAGAACCTGAAAAGCGATACCTGACGTTGCCGGGCGACACAAGTATCGAACTGTTGCCTCCCGGGCCTACGACGTTTGCGGGGGAAAAGTTGGGCGCGATTGTGAAGTTTGTTGTGGACAAGGATGTTGTCCTCGGCGGCGTCCCCATAATCCATGCGGGTGTGCCCACCGATGGCGTCGTCGATTACGGGAAGCGGGGATCGCATTTCAGGCATCGGGCCGCGGAGATGGAGATTCGCGTCACGGGGATGGTCGCGGGGAAACCGATTGAGCTGCATCTGTGGTGTTTCGATCCGGGCGACCCTGCTGCGATGAGCTATTCCCAACCGGAGCCCGGTCCGGGATTCGGTCCTGTAATTGCGGGCGTCGTCGTCGTTATTGTTGGATTACTTCTGCTCGCATTGGGCGGGGACCGGTGACCAGCGGACGCATGGGGCCTGATCTCAAAATGATGACCCCGTGAAGAGCGGTATCCTGTCTAGGACAGATGGCAACCGCAGACTCTCCCAAGCAATTTTCTTCGAACGTTCCTCAGACCCGGTCAGCTCGGCGCAAACGCCGCTGGCCGCGCATACTCCTTTGGTCTGCGGCGGGATTGGCCGCCTTACTCCTGATTGCCGCAGTCGCCGGCGTTCTTTCGCTGCGTTCGGCGGAATACGCGGCTCTGCCGGTCCTCGATGGCGACCTTCATCTCGAAGGCCTTTCCGCGCCTGTGACCGTTCGGCGCGACGCGCATGGCGTGCCCCACATTGAAGCCGCCAACCAGGACGACTTGTTCTTCGCGCAGGGCTACGTCACCGCGCAGGACCGCCTCTGGCAAATGGACGCGTTCCGCCGCAATGCTAACGGAGAGCTGTCTGAACTCCTCGGCCCGTCGCTTGTGCGGCACGACAAAACGCAGCGAACACTTCAGTTTCGCAACACCGCGCGGCGTTTCTACTCGCAATTGCCTGCGACGGATCGCGCCCGCCTCGATGACTATGCACGCGGCGTGAACCTATTCATCGAGCAGCACCCTGACAACCTTCCCGCCGAGTTCAAGCTGCTGTTCTATCGTCCCCAGCCGTGGACTGGCGCGGATTCGATCAGCATTGCGCTGATGATGGTTGAAGAACTGGACATGCATGCGTATGCGAAGTTCGCACGCGAGAAAATCTCGGCCTCATTGCACAACAAAAAGCTCGAGGCGGATCTGTACCCGGTTGGCTCGTGGCGCGATCATCCGCCGACGGGCACCGTGATTGACTGGAGCCAGCCCCACCCCGCACCGCCCTACACTGCGAATGATGACGATGAAAGCACCCAGGCGAGCGGCTTGCCGCCGGCAAAGGATTCGATTGGACAGCGGGGTTCAGACAGCATTCCGGATGCGCTCCGGGCCTTCCTCGGCCTGCCTGTATGCAAAGAGTGCGCGGCTGGCTCCAACAACTGGGTCGTTGCGGGCAGCCACACCGCCAGCGGCAAGCCCCTGCTGTCGAACGATATGCACCTGGGCCTTACTGAACCCAACATCTGGTTTATGGCGGATCTAAGAGCGCCCGGGTTTCATGCGGCGGGCGTCACACTGCCGGGCATGCCTTTCATCATTGCCGGACACAACGAGCATGTTGCATGGGGCTTCACCGCACTGTTCGCCGATGTGCAGGATCTTTATGCGGAAAAGCTTGACGGCAATGGGAACTATCAGGCCGCGGACGGAAGCTGGAAACCGCTCGCTGTGGACCACGAACTCATCCACGTTCGCGGTGGACGCGATGTGAATTTCGACATTCAATCCACCGCGCACGGTCCGCTGGTGAACGCGCTGATGAGCAAGGGCGAGGGCCCCGTTGCGCTGAAGTGGACGCTCTATGACCCCACTGCGAATACGCTCCCGCTTTATCCCATGAACGTTGCGGCAAATTGGGACGAGTTTTCAGCGGCGTTGCGACTGTGGTGCTGGCCGGCGCAGAACCTTGTCTACTCGGACGATCAGGGGCACATTGCTTATCACGCCATCGGCGAGGTACCGGTGCGTCCCGGCGGGCTGGTGGGCGTGCCGATTCAGGATTCGGCGCACGAATGGGCCGGCTATATTCCGTTTGACGACATGCCCAATGCGTTCGATCCGCCTTCAGGATTTCTGGCCACGGCCAACGCGCGCGTGACGACAGACAAGTCGCCTTACCCGCTTTCGTTGGAGTGGCAGGATCCTTACCGCGTTGAGCGGATCTATAAGTCGCTGCAGGGCCGGGATAAATTGACGCCGAAGGACATGCTCGCCGTTCAGACCGATGTGTACAGCGAAGTGGACCAGGAGCTGGGGCACCGGTTTGCTTACGCCATTGACCACACACCGGGAGTGGATGACCGCCTGCGCAAGGCCGCTGACCTGATGCGCAGTTGGGATGGTCGTGTGGCCACCAACTCCGCTGCTGCAAGCGTTGTCACGCGGACCCGCTACGCGCTTTGGCCGCTGATTCTTGAGCCAAAACTAGGCAAGCTGGCTGCGGACTACCAGTGGGCCGAATCGAATTTCGCGGAAGAAGAAATTGTGATGCACGCCTATCCCGACTGGCTGCCGCCGGGCTTCAAGAACTGGGATGCGCTGCTGACGCAGGCTGTGCGGGATGGCATGAAGCAGGGTAAGGCCCCTGCCGATGTGTCCCAGTGGACATACGGAAGCTGGCACGTTGTTGATATCGAGCACCCGCTTTCGCAGTTTCTTCCGTTCGTGAGCCGCATGGCCGGAACCGGCGCGCAACCGCTCAGCGGCGACGGCACCACGGTAAAGCAGGTGGCGCGAGCCTTCGGCCCATCGCAGCGATTCACCATGGACTGGAGCAACATTGACGGGTCCACAGAAGACATTGTGCTGGGCGAAAGCGGAGACCCCTACAGCGCCTACTACCGCGACCAATGGGCCGATTACTACGGCGGGACGACGTTTGCGTTTCCCTTTAGCCCGTCGGCGGTAGCCGCGCAGACGCACCACACGCTGCGCCTGCTGCCATGAAAGTACAGGGAACAGGGAATAGGGAACAGGGAATAGGGACCGGGGATCAGGGAATAGAAAACCCCCGGGTACACCAGATTGATCGGGTGCCCCCGGTCTCGAGTTTGAGACCGGGGAGTCCAAGCCGCTGGCGTCGTTTCTCCGGCGCCGGTTTAATTCTTCTTGCCGCAGCCGTTGCTGTTGCGCCGCAGCTCATCCGCGGCAACTCCTGTGGCCACGACTTCGACTTCCACCTCGTCTCATGGTTCGACTGCCTCAATAGCTGGCGCCACGGTATCCTTTACCCGCACTGGTCGCCGAGTGCGAACTACGGTGCAGGCGAGCCGCGTTTCGTGTTTTATCCGCCGCTGACCTGGATGCTGGGGGCGGCACTGGGCCTGCTGCTGCGTTGGAATCTGGTCCCCATTGCGCTGACCTGGCTGTTGCTGGCGGGGACTGGGCTAGCGACACGCGCACTCGCTCAGCAGGCGCTCACTGAAGGGGCTGCAACGCTTGCCGGCTGCGCTGCCATCTTTTCCGGTTATGCCCTCTTCTGTGCGTATGAGCGCTCGGCCTTCGGCGAGTTGTCAGGCGGCTTCTGGATTCCGCTGATTCTGCTGTTCATCCTGCGCGACCGCAATCCGTCCGAATCCCCGATGCGACGGGTCCTTGACCGATCAACCTGCATGCTGGCTCTCGTTGTAGCCGGTGCATGGCTCAGCAATGTGCCGCTCGGCATCATGGCCAGTTATCTTCTTGCCGCTGTCGCGCTGGCTGCGTGCGTGCTCGCCAAAACATGGATACCCGCCGCACGCGCCGCTACCGCCGCCGCCCTCGGAATCGGATTGGCCGGCATCTATCTTGTCCCGGCTACCTGGGAACAGCGCTGGGTCGATGTGCGCCAGGCCACCGGCGACCCCGGCGAAATGATTGAGAATAGCTGGCTGTTTGCCCGGCATGCCAACCCGTTGCTGAGCGAGCACGATGTGGAGCTTCGGAAGGTATCCATCATTGCGTCCATCATGATTGGGATCGCACTGGCGGGCATTCTGGTGAGCTGGCTACGCGAGCGAAAGAGTTCAGAAGGATCTGCAAGAAGCGAATCGCCGGAAAGGGAATCGAGATCGGTTCTGTTCAACCCTGGCGGCTACTGGATTCTTCTGGCCTTGATCCCCGCCGCAATTCTCCTTCTCCAATTGCCCATCTCGCTTCCCGTCTGGAACCTGTTGCCCAAGCTTAGGTTTCTGCAGTTTCCCTGGCGTTGGCTGGTGGTGCTTGAGGCGCCCATGGCCATCTTTGCCGCATCGGCCGTCTGGCCCCGGAACGCGGGCGGGCAAACCGGTTATCGTTGGCAGCGCATCGCGGTCGTCTCTATTTGCGCGGCGATATTCCTGGCATTTACGGCTTTCACGGGCAGCGTATTCTTCCAGGTCTGCGACGACGAAGACGCCGTGCAGCCCATGTTCGCCGCCTACGGTTCCGGTGCTGGTTTTACAGGCACCGACGAGTACGCGCCCCCCGGTGCGGACAACACCATGGTGGCCACAGGCATGCCCTTCGCCTGCCTTGTTACCGACCCTTCCGCTGTTCTGGCCACTATTCCCGCCGGCGAGCAGACGGATACTGGGAACCCGGCATTTGACGCCGCGCAGGGCACGTGCGAGGCTGCCATTCCCCCGTCGTCGGCTAATAAGCAAAGTGAGCGGCGAGTCGCCAATCCTGAGCACCTCAAACTGTTGGTTTTTGGGCCACATCCTGGCTTCCTGATTCTTCGGCTTCGGAGTTATCCGGCGTGGCAAGTTACCCTGAACGGCAGCCCCATTACCGCCATGCCGACGCGAGATGACGGCCTGATGGTCATCCCCGTGCCGAACGGGCCTCTGAATTTGAGCGCAGACTGGACCACCACGCCAGATGTAGTTGCTGGGCGCATCCTGAGCGCACTCGCCGTGCTGCTGCTCACAGCCGTTTGGTTGATGGAGCGAAGGTTTGCGCGACCTCATTTATGATGGAGGGGATGCCCCCAAGTGTTCAATCCTTGATCCACGAGGGCGCGGAGTTGACCGACCGCGCACTGGAAGAGTTGCTGCCCAGCGTCGAAACAGTCCCTGCCTCCATCCATGGCGCCATGCGCCACTCCACATTCGCCGGCGGCAAGCGCCTGAGGCCCGTGCTTGTAATGCAGGCTGCGGCAACCATCGCCGGCGGCGTCCCCGCGGGAATTGCCCGGCTCGGAGCAGCCATTGAGATGCTCCACACCTACTCGCTCATCCATGACGACCTGCCCGCGCTCGATAACGACGACCTGCGCCGCGGCAAGCCCACCTGCCACGTGGCATTTGGCGAAGCTATCGCAATCCTGGCGGGGGACGCGCTGCAGACGCGTGCCTTCGAGGTGCTCGCCGGCCTTGATGCGCCACCTGCAGCCGTCGTCCAGATCATAGGTCTTATTGCCAACGCAATCGGTACAGTCGATGGCATGATTGGCGGCCAGGTGCTCGACCTGGAGAGTGAACATCTGAAGCCCACTCCGGAGCTGGTCGAAGCCATCCACCGCGCCAAGACGGGAGCGCTTATTCGCGTAAGTGTGGTTGCCGGGGGAGTGTACGCCGGAGCCAACGCGGAAGACGTGGTGCGGCTCGATCTGTTCGGCCGCAAGGCTGGACTGGCCTTCCAGATTGTGGACGACGTACTCGACATGACGGTGGACTCGGCGCACCTGGGCAAGACAGCAGGCAAGGATCTAGCGACTGAAAAGGCCACGTGGCCGGCAGTCTTCGGCATTGAGCAGAGCCGCCGCGACGCCGCTCAGCTCATCGACGAAGCCTTCGCCGCGCTCGAGCCTTACGGGGACCGGGCGGATGGGCTGAAGTCGGTGGCACGGTACCTGGTTGAGCGGAAGAACTAAGCGATGCTTTCTGAAGCCGACATCTTCACCGCGCTCCGCGACTGCTTCGATCCGGAAGTGAAGCTGAATCTCGTGGATTTGGGCTTGATCTACAAAGTCGAGACCGGTCCCGATCCGGATTCCAAGCCGGCTTGGCCACGGCAATGGGTCAAGGTCACCATGACCCTGACCACACAGCAATGCCCCGCAAGCGGGCTCATTTTTGAGCAGGTGCACAACCGACTGGCCGGCATTCCCGACATCAGCAGCGTAAAAGTTGACCTGGTGTGGGAGCCGAAATGGACACCCCACCGCATTAGTGCAGCAGGGCGCCTTCAGTTGGGAATCTAAAAAGTGGGAATCTAAACGCCGAAAGGCTGTTCCGCTGGCGGGCGCCTGGACAGAATCTGCCGCAGGCTCTCGCGCTTGGCCTCGATATCGTCCACGGTGGTTTCCACCTGACTCAGCACGCGCTGTACATCCTCAATGTAGCCGGGAACCACGGACCACCAGGCGCGAATGGTATCTTCCTGATCCAGCATCGTCAGCGCGGTACCCGCGACTGCGGTTATCATGCCTGCGCGACGCCAGCCTGCCAGCAGCAGCAAGCCGCCAGTCACAATTGCGCCCGCCGCTGCAACGCGGGTCCAGTCTGCCACCTCAACCTTTGCGGCGTGCGGGGCAAGGCTGTGATCTTTCGTCTGCTGAGTGAGTGGTACAACCACCATGGGTCTCTCCTTCTGCGTTGGCCGTCATCCCCAGGGGGAGAGGGTGCGGTGAAAAACGTCTCGGTCCAAACTACTCGCCGTGAAGACTCCGCGCAACGAAATTGTTAGATGCGCGAGCGCAGGGTTCAGTCCAGATCAAACTCGCGCAATGGTTTACCCTCTGGAGCATCCTTCGCTTTGCGCAGCGCGTCGGCAAATTTCTTCTCCATCAGGTCCGCTTTGTTCTTCTCAGCGTCCACAGACTGGCGGAAGATCGATTCCTTCCGCTCTTCCTGGGCTCGCATCGCCTGGGCAGCGGTTTCCAGATCTTCAAACATACGTTTCCGCGGCGCAGGTGTATGACTCACCAACGCCCCGGTGGCGGCATCCACTCTCAACATTGCCCCGCAATCGGGGCAGGCAATTTCGAAGATTTGTTCTTTCACATTCGACCTATCAATCCAGAATTGTATGCCCTTCCACCCCATTTTGACAGGCGTACGCGAACTGCGCAGCCTCGCTCGAATTCTCGGCCTTGACGGGAGAAGTCCACGCGGATATATTTAGACAGATGTCTAATTAGAACACGGTCTAATCAAACAATGAACAGCAACGAGGCATTCAAGGCGCTGGCGGATCCCACTCGACGGGAGATTCTCGCACTGCTGCGGAAAGGCGAGAGGACTGCCGGCGATTTGGCGGAGAAGTTCGATATGACCAAGCCTTCCATGTCGCACCACTTTGCGGTGCTCAAGGAAGCCGACCTGGTTGCCAGCCGCCGTGAGGGCCAGCAGATCTGGTACTCGCTGAATACCACCGTGGTCGAGGATCTAATGGCATGGGCCATGGATTTGATCGGCGATGGGAAACGAAAGGAACTGAAAGAGCCATGACACGCAAGGTATTTGCTTTTGAAATTCTGCTGATAGTAGCGGCGCTGGCGGCTGTCGCCTTTGTTTGGCCCCATCTGCCCGCCCGTGTGCCAACCCACTGGAATTTGCAGGGCCAGGTAGACGGTTACGGGACCCGGTGGTCGCTGGTGTGGTTTGGTCCGGGCTTTATGGCCGGGATGATGGTGCTCACCTGGTTGCTGCCATGGCTCTCACCCAGGAACTTCGAAGTCGACAGCTTCAGATCGACCTACAGGCTTGTGATGCTGATGTTGTTCTGTTTCATTGCCTACCTGTTTGGCGTAATGTTCCTGGCGACTATTGGATATCCCGTTGATGCCGGGCGTGCGATTACTGCGGGTGTCTGCCTGTTGCTGACCCTCGTCGGTAACAGGCTGGGTAAAATCCGGCGGAATTTCTATATCGGACTGAGAACGCCATGGACCCTTGCCAGCGAGAAGGTTTGGAACGCTTCGCATCGATTTGCCGCAAAGCTTACGGTAGTTGCCGGGGTGTTCGGGTTTCTATTAGCAATTGTTGGCCTGACTGCGTTCGCTGTGATGGCGCTTATAGCTGCCACGCTCGCATCCGCGGTTTACTCATTCGTGTACTACAAGCAGCTGGAACGCCGCGGGGAGCTGGGCGACCCGCTTGCTCGCGGATAAGGAGCACGATGAAGTCGTCATTCGCACGAAGACTCGCAGCCGGTATGATCGCCGCATTGGCAATCACCACGGCCTGCATGGCGCAATCGCAAATTGCAGGAGATTGGCAGGGTACGCTCGACACCGGCGGCCCCCAGCTTCGGCTCGCCCTGCATATCACTGCCGCAAAAGACGGAACTCTCTCGGCAACCCTCGACAGCGTGGACCAGGGCGCCAATGGCATCCCGATCAACTCGGTCACCCTCAAGGATTCCAAACTCTCCCTCGTCATCGACGCTCTGCACGGTACTTATGAAGCAACGGTCAACAAGGATGCCTCGGAGATTCACGGTACCTGGTCGCAGGGCCAACCCATGGAACTGAACTTCAAGCGTGGGGCATTCGCAGCAAAGCCCGCGCCCAAGCCAGCCGCGCCGACAGACATTGACGGCACGTGGCTGGGCGCCCTGGACACCGGCTCCATCAAGCTGCGCATTCTCTTCAAAATCGTCAACACCGCGGACGGACTCACCGCGCAAATGCAAAGTCCGGATCAGGGCTCGTCGTGGATTGACGCGAATTCCGTCACGCGAAATGGCGCCACGCTCACCATTGAGATCAAGACCATTGGCTTAGTTTTTGCAGGAAAGATTGCTCCGGACCTGGGTACCATTGATGGAACCCTCACGCAGATGGGCAATCCTTTGCCGCTGACAGTCAAGCGGGTCAAGGATCAGTCTGAAATGGAGCGGCGTCGTCCGCAGACACCTGTCAAACCGTATCCGTATCGCGAAGAAGAAGTCACATACACCAACAAGGCCGCGGGCAACATGCTCGCGGCCACGTTGGCCATTCCGGAGGGTAAAGGCCCGTTTCCCGCCGTATTGCTCATTACCGGTTCCGGGCCCCACGACCGCGACGAAAGTCTCCTGGGCCACAAGCCGTTTCTGGTGCTCTCGGACTACCTGACACGCAAGGGAATTGCCGTGTTGCGCGCCGACAAGCGCGGCTGCGGCAAATCCACCGGAGACTACGCCAACGCGACGACGGCTGACTTTGCCTCCGACGCGAAAGCGGGAGTCGTCTGGCTGAAGACGAGGTCGGAGGTTGATCCGCACAAAATCGGTCTCATCGGCCACAGCGAGGGCGGCGTCGTCGCGCCCATGGCGGCGGTTGCCGATCCCAGCGTCGCATTCGTAGTCATGATGGCCGGCTCGGGCGTTCCCGGCGATCAAATCATCCCGGAGCAGATAAGGCTGATTGCGCAGGCCAATGGGGAGAGCAAGCAAAAAGCGGACGAAGACACTGATACGGAACGCGAGACGCTTACCGCGGTTGAAACCGTAAAGGATCCGAAGGATCTGGAACATTTGCTGGGCGTGAAACTTGCAGCCGAGGGCATGCCCGATGCGCAGATCGCCTTGCAGATCAAGGCCGCCACTTCGCCATGGTTTCGTTTCTTTATCACCTATGACCCGGCAACTGCGCTGTGCAAGCTGACCGTTCCGGTGTTGGTGCTTAACGGGTCGCTCGACCTTCAGGTCCCTCCGGCGCAAAATCTGCCCGCGATTCGCAAAGCGCTTGAAGATGCAGGAAACAAGCATGTGGAAGTGGACGAGTTGCCGGGTCTGAACCATCTCTTCCAGACCGCGAAGACCGGTTCGCCCAGCGAATACGTGGATATTGAGGAAACCATGTCTCCCGTAGCTTTGGATAAAATCGCGTCGTGGATTCTTAAACAATAAGATCGGGTTACGGATCTATCACCACATGCAGCGTGTATTCTTCTTCGCCAAGAATTGGCTTCTGCTTCGCCGGAGCATAGCGCATCAGCAGAATCCCATCTCCTTTGCGCTTGATTTCAAAGCTGAACACCTGCACTTGAGGCCGATCCGCCGCCCGTTCCGCGCCGGCGGTTTGCGTTTCGCCGGTCAACCTGAGTAACGCGGTTGACTTGGGATGGACATACCACTTGAAGCCTGTGGATGGGTTCGCATTCAGCCGGACTTCGAGCACGTCTCCAACTTTGACTTGGATGTCGTTGCCTTTGTCGGCGTCGGTAGCCACCTTGGTTTCTGCGTTGGCCACGCTGGATAGCCAGGCGACGGCGAAAGCGGCGGCCAGAAAGAGCCGGCAGGCGAAATCAAGTCTCCGGCCCATTCGAAAAAGCTGCATTACAAGCTTCCTTCCTCGCAGATGAGCGCGCCCCGCGTGTCTTATGGCGTTAACACGAAGATACAACTGCAGTTCGGGACGCGGCAAGCGCTGGCCCCGAGGCCGCGGGCGCGTTCACTGCTTGTTTGACGTAGATGCGGGCCCATTGTTCCCAGCCGTCTGCTTCACATGCAGGATAATGCGGCGATAGGAAGTGAGCTTCGGCGAGCCTTCGCCGGTGACTGCGAGGATGATGTGCGCGGTTCCGGGGCCTTTGCAGGGGACGATTGGTAGCCACAGGGGTCGGCAGGCGGATTCGACGCGGACGGTCAGGCGAGGAGTTTCGGCGCCGGTGAGGGTGACGGCGGCAAGATTGCCGTCGGCAACGCCGGCTTCCCCATAGTGAAACCAGTGGAAGTGCAGCGCGCGGCCGTCCGGATCGACACTGCGGCTTGCATCCAGCACCACAGACTGTCCCACGTTCACGTCCATCTCCATCACGGAAGTGCCGGGAATCCCGTTCACTTCGACCAGCGGATTGTGGCTCGCGTGCGCGTAGTCGGCGGTGGTCCACTCCATGCGTGCTGCGAAATCATTCTGAAACGCCTCGCGCCAACGCCAGATCGTCGCCTGGTCGGAAACATGCTCCGCGCCATCGACGCCGATCACGGTGTCCTGCGAGGTGACGCGGCCAAACTCGTCGCCGCCCTGGGTCCAGATTGGATGGGTCTCTCCATAAGGTTGCCGATAGACGTAGCGCCCGCCCCAGCCGCCCCAGTCGGGCCGGCGGAATGAGTTGAGGCCGTTGTCGATGAGGCCGAGATACGACGGCGTATCGCCCTCCATGATGAACATGAAGCGGGGATAGAGCTTACCCAGCGGACCCTTGCGGATGTTGGCCTCGAGCCACTCGTTCGTGATGGTCGTCGAGTCGGCGCCGGCGCCGTTACGGTAGTAGGCATCGCCACTGATGCCGGTCCATGTGGCGTAGGCATATTCTCCGCCGGTGGGCGTGGAGGGGCTCACGATGTAGAAGAGAGCGGGGAACTCGCGGCGAATCCATGGGCCGGCGTCGTCCTGGTCGCTGATGGAGCTGATACGCAGTTTGGCGATGAGGCGAGCGGCCTGGTCGGGAGGGTGGGTGGCACGGATGGCGACGAGCGCCTGGGCGAGAGTGTTTGCGCCGCCCCAGAGGCAGATCCAGACGGGGCGAGGGTCGTCGCGCTCAGCGGCACGGATGATGGCTTGCGCGCCGTCAGACGTTTTGCCAGCGCCGGTGGCGGCCATGCCGTAGGCGGTCTGGCCGGTGTAGACGCGGGCGGCGAGGTCGGACGCTTCCGGCCAGCCTTTGGCGTGGAGAAGGAGATTGGGCCGGACCTGGCCGTAGGCCGCGATCAATGCCCGCATGGTCTCGGGATGGGTGGCGGTCTTCTGCCATGTGGAGGTGGTGGCGATGAGGCCTTCGATGTCAAGCGAATTGGAATAGAGAAGGAGGCGCACCAGGGACATTTGATCGTCGGGCTCGTTGCCAATGTCGCTGATGATGATGACGCGCGGATGGCCTGCGAAGTCGTCGATGTGGGTTGGTGGCAGGGCCTGGGCGTGCGATTTTCCCATGGCGACAAACAGAAAAGCCAAAGGAAGGAAAGCCAGCAGGCAGCGAAAAGCCCTGCTGGTGAGAGCAGGGCTTTTCTGGTTCAGTCTTGGCATTGGAACGGGTCTCAATGCTTCTCCGCGGCCGAGGCCAGCTTTGCTTCGGCTTCCGCGATGACGTGGAGCGCCACGGTGTACTTTTCTTCGCTGTCTCCAGCTTCGCTCCACAGCTTGTTACCGCGATCGAGTTGCTGCTGCGCGCGCGGCACATCGATCTCCTCGGGCTTCAGTGCGTCGGTGGCAAGAATCGTGACGCGGTCGGGAAGCACTTCAACAAATCCCCAGCTGACGTTGTAGCGCGACGAACCCTCTGCCCCGCCCGTTCCGCCGTCTGTTCCACCATGGATGGTCACATCGCCCGCGCCCAACTCGGCCAGCAGAGGCGCGGCTCCGTACAGCACTTCCATGTAACCCGATTTTCCCGGCAACTCCACCGCGGACGCCGCATGCTCAAACAGCACGCGTTCAGGCGTCACCAGCCGGACTCGGAGTTGATTGCTTTCGTCTGCCACGGGGCTCCTTTCAGTCGCCAGTGATTAGTGGTTAGTGATCAGTGATTAGTAAGCGCAGGCTCTACGCCAACCGGGCTTTTTACTAACCACTACCCACTGTTCATTACGCCGTCGTCTTCAACGATTCGGCCTTGGCCAGAACGTCCTCGATCGATCCCTGCATGTAGAACGCCTGCTCGGGAATATCGTCGTACTTGCCTTCGATGATTTCCTTGAAGCTGCGCACGGTGTCGGCAATCTTTACGTACTTGCCGGCGATGCCCGTGAACTGCTCGGCCACATGGAAGGGCTGCGATAGGAACTTCTGCACCTTGCGAGCGCGGGCTACGGTGAGCTTGTCATCTTCAGACAATTCGTCGATACCCAGAATCGCGATGATGTCCTGCAGGTCCTTGTAGCGCTGCAGAATCTTCTTCACGCCCTGCGCCACGTCGTAATGTTCCTGACCCACAATGCGCGCCGAAAGAATGCGCGAGGTGGATGCCAGAGGATCTACTGCAGGGTAGATGCCCAGTTCCGACAACGGCCGGCTTAGCACGGTAGTCGCGTCAAGGTGAGCAAAGGTGGTGGCCGGCGCGGGATCGGTCAAATCGTCGGCAGGCACGTACACGGCTTGCACCGATGTGACGGAACCCTTGCTGGTGGATGTGATGCGCTCCTGCAATTCGCCCATTTCCGTGGCAAGGTTGGGCTGATAGCCCACGGCGGAAGGCATGCGGCCCAGCAGCGTGGAAACCTCGGAACCCGCCTGTGTGAACCGGAAGATGTTGTCGATGAACAGCAGCGTGTCCGAGCCTTCCACGTCGCGGAAATATTCTGCGACGGTGAGGGCGCTCAGAGCTACGCGCAGACGCGCTCCGGGCGGCTCAGTCATCTGGCCGTACACCAGCGCGCACTTCGACTCCTCAAACTTGCCGGGCTTGATAACGCCGGACTCGGTCATTTCGACCCAGAGATCGTTGCCTTCGCGGGTGCGCTCGCCAACGCCGGCGAACACGGAGAAACCGCCGTGATTCTTTGCGACGTTGTTGATGAGTTCCATGATGACGACGGTTTTGCCCACGCCGGCGCCGCCAAACAGGCCGATCTTTCCGCCCTTCAAAAACGGCTGGATCAGGTCGATGACCTTGATGCCGGTCTCGAACATCTCTTCGTGCGTGGTCTGCTCGTCAAACAGCGGCGCGGGCCGGTGGATGGGCATGCGCGACTTTTCGCCGATGGGGCCGAGGTTATCTACCGGCTCGCCGATCACGTTGATGATGCGGCCCAGCGTCTCTTTGCCCACCGGAACGCGGATGGGGCCGCCGAGATCGATGGCCTTCATGCCGCGAACCATGCCGTCGGTTGCTTCCATGGCCACGGTGCGCACGCGGCCTTCGCCGAGGTGCTGCTGCACTTCGAGGATGACGCTGATGGGCGAGGGCACGTTGAAGCCGTCGCTGACCACGCGCAGCGCCTGATAGATGGGCGGCATGGTCGCTTCTTCAAACTGCACGTCGACCGCCGGGCCCGAAACCTGAATTACCTTGCCGATGTTCTCTGCCATTTTTCTTTGCCTTCTAAACCTGTCAGATTGCTGGCTCTCCGCCAGTTGTGCTCGCAACCCTGAATACCATTGCGAACTTAGGATTTGTTTCTGTACAAAACCTCTCGCATCCTGCCGAATCCCTCTTCTGCCACTGATGGATGATCTGCGCATCCAACGCGATCTGCTTACCGGCTACGCCCATCACAGCCGCTAGACTGAAAACATACACGGCGAAAAAGACCAGCAGATTAACTAAAAGATAAGGCCAATGCAAGAAAACGCTACCGAACAGTAGAACGACTACTCCCGAGAACGAGGACCATTTTGCGATTGTCCAACGTCTGAACGCATTGGAATCGCAGGAGGTTAATATCGTTTCAAACTCTTCAGATTTCTTGGCTTCAAGGTATCCCTTCTTGAAACCCAAGCCTGATTTTCTGATCGCATCCATCGAAAACGAAACTTTCTCTCCATCGCCAATCTGAGACTCAAAGACAGATGGCAACCGCAAAAACGCCCAAAACAATGCCCCCATGAACATCACGAGCGATGTTAGAACGATCTCGATGATGATCTTCAGCCACAAAGCCAGTTCCTTCTTAAAGCGCCGCTGCGCCGCTCACAATTTCGATAATCTCCTTGGTAATGGCCGCCTGGCGCACGCGGTTCATATGCAGCGTGAGCGAGTCGATCATGTCCGAGGCGTTGTTGGTTGCCGAATCCATCGCCGTCATACGGGCCGCATGTTCAGCGGCTACAGATTCCGTCATGGCGTGATACAGCATGGAAAAAATGTATTGCGGAAGCAGGCCGTCAAAAAGCTCGTTCGGCGGGTCGTCGTAGATGTAATCCACTTCCGCGGTGCCGAACTTCTTCGCTTCCGTGTCGGCCTCAGCGGTATCCACCGGTTCCAGCGGAATGCCCGCGCTGGCGGCTGCCTCGGCAGTGCGCTCACGCTCTTCATCGGTCGGTTCCGTGGCGCCCGTGATCTGCGGAATGCCGATCTTCAGTATCGGCAATAGCTTCTCCACCACCACGCGCTGCTGGATGACCGATTTGAACTCGTTGTAGACGATGTAGGCGGCGTCAATCTCCTCATGCACAAAACGGGAGATGATGCTTTGCGCGAGCTCATAAACGCGGCTGGTCTCGAGCTTCAGGAGCATGCCCACGTGGTCGCCGGTGACTTCGACCTTGACCTTGCGTTCGCGCACCTGGATCTTGTTGCCGTTCTCGTCGGTTTGTTCGTTGTAGATGGCTACTGGATAGTAGCGGCGGGTCTGGTCGCGTCCCTTGCGGCCTACCGCTTCAACGTCGATTTCCTTCTCGGGATTGCCGTTGATGAACTGAAACGCCATCTTGAGGATGTTGGCGTTGAAGCCCCCGGCAAATCCTTTGTCGCCACTGACGACAACGACGAGCACCCGCTTCTCTTCGCGAATAGCAAAGAGTGGATGACGCAGGTTACCAGTCTCCGGATCGAAGCGGTCAATGCGCCGGGTCAGCGATTCCAGAACGCTGGTAATCATTTTGGCGTAGGGGCGCGCAGAAAGCGCCCGCTCCTGCGCGCGGCGCAGCTTGGCCGCCGAGACCATCTTCATGGCCTTGGTGATCTGCCGCGTGTTCTTCACGCTGCGGATCCGTCGCCGTAGATCGAGTACGTTTGCCATAAGCCTTCCAGGGATCAGGTTTCAGGGGTCAGGGATCAGTTCTCCGAGTTCTTCCCCTTGAACGCGTCTAATATCCCAAAAATCATCTTTCCAACTTCGTGCGACAATCCTTCTGTTTCATCAAGCGATTTGGAATCACCCATCTTCATCGATCTTGCAATTTCAATTTGCGTCTGAAGCTCGAAGTTCGATCCACGTGCGATTCCAAGAAATTGCCTGTATTCCGCCTTGTTCAGTCTTCCGTGGCCCTCTGCAATGTTACTGGCAACCGAAACTGTTGCCCTCCGCATTTGACTTGTTATCCCGGACAACTCTTCCCTTGGGAACTGCTGAGTCAGCCGATAGACCGCGACAGACATTTGAATCGATCTCTGCCAAACAATTAAGTCGCGAAACGATCGGACCATCTCACTGACCCCTGAAACCTGATCCCTGAAACCTGCTGTTACGCCTTTACCGCCGACTCAAGCTCTGCCTTGAAGTTGGCCGAGTACTCTTTGAGCGCTGCGTGCAGCTTGCCGCGTAAATCGTCGTCGAAGGCCTTCTTCTGGGTCAATTCTTCAAGGAAGGCGGTCTGCGCGCTTTCGAAGTACTTGTACAGGCCGTCTTCGTAGCCGCGAATATCGGAAACCTTGAAATCGTCCAGATAGCCTTGCGTTCCAGCAAACAGCACCACTGCCTGCTGCTGCCAGGTTAGCGGATGGAACTGAGGCTGCTTGAGCAATTCCGTCAAGCGCTGGCCGCGGTTGAGCTGCTTCTGCGTGAGCGGGTCAAGGTCCGAGCCGAACTGGGCAAATGCCGCCAGTTCGCGATACTGCGCCAGATCGAGCTTCAGAGTCGAGCCCACCTGCTTGACTGCCTTGATGGCCGCCGAGAAGCCTACGCGCGAAACCGAGAGGCCCACGTTGACCGCGGGACGAACGCCCGAGTTGAACAGGTCAGTCTCAAGGAAGATCTGTCCGTCCGTGATGGAAATGACGTTGGTTGGAATGTAGGCCGAAACGTCGCCTGCCTGCGTTTCAATCACCGGTAGAGCGGTCAGCGAACCGCCACCCTTTTCCTTGCTGAGCTTGGCCGAACGTTCGAGCAAACGCGAGTGGAGATAGAACACGTCGCCGGGATAGGCTTCGCGGCCTGGCGGACGACGCAGCAGCAAGGAGATTTCGCGATAGGCCATTGCGTGCTTGGAGAGATCGTCGTACATCACCAGCGCGTGGCGGCCGGAGTCGCGGAAGAACTCGCCAATGGCGGTGGCGGCGTAGGGAGCAAGATAAAGCAGCGGCGCCGGCTCTGAAGCGGAAGCAGCCACGATGATGGTGTGGCCCATGGCGCCGGCTTCGGTCAGGGTCTGAACAACCTGCGCGATGGAGGAGCGCTTCTGGCCGATGGCGCAGTAGATGCAGATCAGGTCGTTCTTGGCGTTGTTGATGATGGTGTCAAGCAGCACGGCGGTTTTGCCGGTCTGGCGATCACCAATGATCAGCTCGCGCTGTCCGCGGCCGATGGGGATCATGGAGTCGATGGCCTTGAGACCGGTGGCCATGGGCTCTTTGACCGAGTAGCGATCGATGATGCCAGGCGCCAGGCGCTCTACAGGCAGCGTTTCGGTGCACGCGATGGGCCCCTTGTCGTCGATGGGAGCACCCAGCGCGTTCACCACGCGGCCAATCATTGAGTCGCCCACTGGCACGGAGAGAATCTTGCCGGTGCGCTTCACCTCGTTGCCTTCGCGAAGCTCGGTGTAGTCGCCCAGAATCACGGCGCCTACCTGGTCTTCTTCCAGGCTGAGGGCCAGTCCGGCAATGTCGTGCGGGAAGCTGAGCAACTCGCCCGCCATGACTTTGTCGAGACCATGAAGCCGGGCAATGCCGTCGCCGAGCGATGTGATGGTTCCGACCTCGTCGACCTGAACCTTCGAATCATAATTCGCGATCTGTTCGCGAAGAAGCTGCGTAATCTCGTCTGCCTTGATCTGAGCCATTTCTTTCCTCAGGGATCAGGGGTCAGGGTTCAGGGATCAGTCTTCCGTCGTTTGCGGCAAACCGATCAAAAACCACCGATCTCTGCGTCCCCCTCGTTTCAATCTCTAACGTCTGTTACTTCATTCACAAAATGCTAAGTCGTTACGGGCAGGCAGGTGTTGATCCCTGAACCCTGATCCCTGACACCTGCGGGTTTCAGCCCGCCGCCAACGCATCTTTCAACCGGTCCAGACGTCCGCGTACGGAACCGTCGTAAACCGTGGAGCCAATTCGCACAATCGTGCCACCCAGAATGCTCTTGTCCAGCCGGAAGCTGGCATCGATGCGCGATCCCGCCATTTTGCCGATTTCCGCCAGCAGCGAAGTCTGTTCTGCCGCGGAAAGTTCGCGCGCCGTTACAACCTCCGCCTGGCGAATGCCCAACCGTTCCTGCAACAGCTTGCGATAGGCCTGCGCAACTTCGTTCACCGATCCAATACGATCATTGTCGATGAGCACGGCAAGCAGATTCCGAAGCTCCTTTTGCAGCTTCAGCTTCTCATTCAACTTATCCAGGATCCTCACCTTTTGCGGGGTGGGAATGGAAGGATTTACAAAGAATTCGCGCAATTCCGGACTGCCTTGCCAAGTGCCGAGAAAATCCGACAACTGACTTTCAATTGCGGCCGTATCCAGCTTTGCGGCCGTAACCACATCCAGGAAAGCGCTTGCGTAGCGAGAGACAAAGGCGGCCATCTAGTTCAGCCCTCCCTTCGCAACATCACCCACAAATTCAGCAATCAGAGCGCGATCGGTTTCCGGCGTCAACACCAGTTGCTTAGCCGCCTGCTCAATAGCCAGATCCGCGGCAAAGTGCCTTAGCGTGCGCCGGGCCTGCGCCGCAGCCACACCAATTTCCTGTTCGGCAGCGGCCACAATCCGCACGCTTTCTTCTTCGATGGTCGACTTGATGCGCGTCTCGTCCTGGGCGCTTTCACGCTCAACCTCAGCCCGAAACTTCGCAATCTCCTCGCCTATACTCGCAAGTTTGGCTTCCACCGCACTCAACCGGGCGTTTGCATCCTCGGTCACCTTGCGGGCCGAGTCGATATCCTCGCGCACCTTGGCGGCGCGGTTCTTCAAGAACTTCGGCATGAAGCGGACCAGCGGAATCACAATGGCCAGCGCAATGATGCCAAAGTTTATGAACTCGTAACCAACCGCAACGGTATCGATAGGAAGATTCAGCGCTTTTGCCGTTGCCTGCACAATTGGACCATGCAGGAACTTGGCGTTCTCGTCACCCTCGGGCTTGGCTGCTTCCGCATTTTGCCCGGCAGGCTGGGACTGGGCGGCAGGAGCGGCGGGAGCGGCGGGCTCCTGAGCAATCAACCGGAGTGAAGATCCCCCGATCCCAGCTACTGATACCAGGCAGATTGCAATTAGAAAAAGCGGAGATGCAAAACGGATACGCGCGATCGAATTTCTCAACGGGAACCCCCGGAGGCTGCCGGAAGCACGGCCCGCACTACCTGGCTGGCCAACTCTCCGACGGAACCTTGAATCGTATTCCGGGCCGTTGCGGCCTCGGCCTCAAGCTCGGCCTTGGCCTGGCTTACTTTCACTTGGGACAACTTGCGCGCGGCTTCGAGAGCGGCATCCCGCTCGGCGTTCCATTGCTTTTGGCGCTGCTCGCGGACCTTGTAAACCTCGGCGCGTGCCTGGCGCAATTTGTCGGCATATTCTGAGGCCTTGGCCTCGGCTGCTGCGATGGCCTTTTGGGCATCTTCCAGTGCGCCTTGGGTAAGCGCATAGCGCTTTTTCAGTGTGGCCGTCAACGGACCCTGCACCAGAAACTGATAGGACAAAACCATCACGATAAAAAGCAAAATCGTTGGTATGGAGCCCAGCAGAAGTATCCCGACTTGTTGAAGAATTAATTGCATATTGGTTCCGGCGGCTCACACAATCTATGTCGTTCTTTGTTCGGTGGTGAACACCCATTTTTATCAGGGGCGAACCTCCAAGTCAACGCGTCAGGCGCTAAATTGAAGGGGACCTGTGACTGCTGTCACGGATTGAGAAAATTCTTAAGAAAATGCTTGCTTTCGATGAAAACAAGCCTAAACTAACAATACCACCCAGACCCGGTTCAGGGTCCAGCGGGCCGGCAGTTCCGGGAAGTCCTTCCACTCCCGAAGTTGTCGGCCCGCCTCAATTTTGGCCGCAAATTTTGGAGGCGTCTTTCTCGGATCATGCCCTAGGGTTTGCCGCTCACCGCGAGCTTGTCCACCGTAAGCAATCCCTGTCCTCGCAGCCAGGTTTCCAGCAGGCCCGGCCACTGATCCAAAGACGCGTCACCCTTGCCCAGCCCGCTGCCGTGCCCGCCGTTTTGAAAAATGTGCATTTCGGATGGCACACCCGCCTTGATCAGAGCCTCATAGAATCTCAGACCCTGCTCCACGGGAACTGTCTTGTCGGTAAACGTGTGATAGAGAAACGTGGGCGGCGTGTCTTTTGTAACGAACAGATCCGGGGAGTAAGCGGTTTGCAGCGCTGCGCATTGGTCCATCAGGTTGTAGAGCTTGCAGTAATTCAGGTGGGAAGTATCCAGCGAGATGGCGCCGATCCACGGGTAGCCAAGCACCAGGTAATCCGGCCGGCTTGAGACGCGCTCGATGGGTTCGTCCGATTCGGGACTGCCAGCCACGAATTGCGTTCCGGCCAATGCAGCCAAGTGGCCACCGGCCGAGAAGCCGATGACAACAATGCGGTTAGGGGCAACGTGGTAGTCGGCGGCGCGTCCGCGGACGGTTTGGATCGCACGTCGGGCGTCGAGCAACGGAATGGGGAGTACGTAGCCGTTCGAGGTGAGCCGATAGCTGAGGATGAAGGCGCGAAAGCCCCGCGCGGTGAACCAGTCGGCAATTTCACGGCCTTCAAGATCGGCCGCCAGCATGCGATAAGAGCCTCCGGGCAGGATGATGACCGCGGAGCCGTTTTCCGCACCTTGGCGCGGCCCCATGACCGTCAAAGTGGGAATGTCCTCACAGGATTTGCCTTTGGCTTCAGGTGCGTCGCCGGCCCATAGCCGAACGGTCTGAATTCCAAGAAATGCATTGTTGGTACCCGCAATGGCGCAGGGATCCGTTTGTGCCAACGCCGCCGACGAGGCAAGCATCCCAAAGGCCAATAGGGCCGCAAACTGTTTCAAATCAAGCCTCCCGTCCCTCGCCAGGACTATAAAGCCTACCGCTTTTCTGTTCGCAGATCCCTGTTACCTAATTCCTGTTCTTCGTCATAACCACAACGCCGTGTGCCCCGGGCAAGGGTTGGCTGCATGAGCGGTCAACTCCTCTGCCAGTTCAAAACCGTATCGTGCAAAATAATACGCCGCCCCATGCAAACGTTCCTGAAGCCCGCCGCCGGGATAGAGTGCCTGCCAGATGGTTTCCGCGTGCCGTCCAAGCGAAGCTTCGCGCTGCAGTTGAAAATTGGCTGCCAGGGTTCGGAGCCTGTTCATCTGGTAGCGCATCTTGCCCGCGGCGGTCTCGGCTGACCGGCCCAAACCCTCGTCCTGCCCCCGCATCCATTCCAGAAGAATGGTCAGGTCGGCATCAAGCGCATTGCCTGCAGCGGCCAGTTTCGTTTTTCCTTCAATCGGCATGGCGCGGGCCGCCAGCAATTGAGCCAGCGCCGATGCCCCGTCGGCTCCATGGTTTTCAGCTCCCACCTGAAATACCCGCTCAAGCGTCAACTCGTGCTTGCGGAGCAGGTCCCCAATAGCGGGTTCAACCAGTGTTGCCGAGAAGCGTGGCTGCACCGGCGTCATGCGGCCCAGAATCCGTTCAAAGAGCACGGCGGACTGGGCGAAGTACGCGATCTCTGCGGGGCCGCCGACGGTCAGCGAGGTCGAAAGAAGAAAGTCCTGAAACACGGGACGCAGCAGCGCCGCAGGAGAAATCCGCTCCGGCTCGGCCTCCAGAATCCCCAGCAGATCGTCAGTTGAATAATTCTGTCTCCCGGCCTGCCACAGACCCGCGGGCTCTTGGGCGTTCGGAGCAGTCCGCTTCAGAGCCAACCGCGCGCCCGTTTTCTCATCGATCAGGAAGAGTAGGCTGTTCTGCGCTCCCACGGCGACCTGCGCGTGATAGCCGGCAGACCCAAGCTCGCGATTCCGTTCCAGGAGTGCCGCATGAAGCTCGTCGGCCCGCTCCAAACCAGCCCTCAGCACGGACGCGCCGATACGATGGGCGTCTCGACCAGCCGCATCCAGCACCAGTAAACCCTGTGCCGCAAATGCCTTTGAATAGAACTCGGCGAACGCCTGGGCAAATGTCCGGCCTGGGCGGTATGCAGAGGCCAGAGCCTCCATCGCATCGGAGCCGCCCAGCAGTTCCCACGCCTGATCGATCAGAGCTGCAATCGAGTCGTCGAGCACGATGGGGCCTACGGGCGTTGCCGCCTCCGGAGCCGCGGTATATTCAAGTTTCCTCAGTTCCCGGCGTGCGGGGAAGGTGACGTGATTGATTTCCGCGAAGTCGTGGTCCTCGCTGGCCAGCCAGAAGATGGCCGCATGGGGAACGCCAGCCGCAGTCGCAGTTCGCGCGCGCGCCACGGCTGTAGCCGCTTTGAAAGGCGTAAACAGCGGTCCGCCAAACAGTCCAACCTGCTGGCCGGTAACCACGGACCCGGCGCCTTGGCGCAGCGCTTCAATCGCTGCATCTGTTTGCGTGGATAAGCCAGCATTCTGCGACGCCAGCAGTTGGACCAACTCAGGCCAGTGAGCGGGCAGGGGCGGTCGAGTCAGCCATGTCTCATCCAGCGCGCCCGAGCCATAAAAGACTCGCGCGCGTGCCTCGCCGGCACAGTAGTCCAGAAACAGCCGGCTCAGACCCGGCGCAACGGTAATCGGATAGCAATCTGCGTTCAACAACTCGCTCACTCGGGGGTTGGTTGCGCCAGGAGGATCCCAATTGCTGGGGGCTGATGTTCGGTTCGGCTCATTTAAAGATGACACGCCGGGCAAAATCGATGCAGCAGTGTCAGTTGAGACCGCCGCCTTCCAGTGTAATGCGTATACTTTCCCTTACCGCGAAGTGAGGAGAGAAACAAGAGATGGCCCCCAAGAAGAAGGCTGAAGTAGCCGTTGAAGCGAAGAGTCCCGCGAAAAGGAAAGCAAAGAAGACAGCAATCAAGGTGAGTGCCAAGGTGCCCAAAGCGGCGAAGGCGGTGAAAGCCGAGCCGGCCAAGGCGCTGAAAAATAAGGGCAAGATCGGAAAAGCGCCCGCCGCTTCTGATGCTGCGCAACTGATCAGTTCCGAGGTCGTCTACCAGGGCCCGCTCTTCCGCGTCCTGCACGACAAGCTGATCGAGCCGGGCGGCAAGCCGAGCGAGCGCGACATTATTCGCCACAACGGCAGTGTCGTGATCCTTGCAATCGATCGCTCAAAGAGCAAGAAAAACCCCTGGATCGTCATCGAGCGCCAATACCGCCATGCCGCCAATCAATTCCTGTGGGAGCTTCCTGCCGGCAAGCTTGAGGCTGGAGAAGACCCACTCCTGGGAGCACAGCGCGAGCTCGCCGAGGAGACCGGCTACCACGCCAAAAAATGGAAGCCGCTGGTCGAGTACTTCGCCAGCCCCGGCTTTCTCGGCGAATCCATGAAGGTGTTTCTCGCCGAAGGATTGCAGGCCGGTGATGCCCATCCGGAAGACGATGAAGAGATCGAATTCCGTCTCGTCAAGCTTTCAGAGGTGCTCAAAATGATTGAGAAGGGCAAGATTTTAGACGGAAAGACTCTCACCAGCGTTTTGCTGTATGCGCGCCTTGCCTCAGGTAAGCGCAAGTAATAGAACAGTTAGGACATTGATTGATTGTTGGGCCGGCACTCTCTGCCGGCCCATATCATTTTGCGGGACCCCACTTTTCAATTTCAATCAACCTTTCGGAGGCTTTTCACGTCTTATTCGTTATTGGTGTTCGATTCTCCTCGGACGCCAGATCCTCGCACGACCCAAAGAAAGAAGGAGCCTGTGGCTCAGCACAAAGGGAAGGTCAAGTGGTTTAACAACGCCAAGGGGTACGGATTCATCGGCCGCGACGACGGGCCAGATGTCTTCGTTCACTATTCCGCAATTCAACTGGATGGCTACAAGACCTTGAAAGAGGGCGATGACGTAGAGTTCGACATCGTCCAGGGCCAGAAGGGCCCACAGGCGGATTCGGTCATCCGTTTCAAAGATCAAGCCGCCCACAACGCAGCTTAACCATGCGGAATCGCCGGGCGTAGCGGCCACCATCTAAAGGTGCCGAAACGAAAGTGTGCCCGGTGCGCTCGGTCTTGTCACAAAGCTCCTCCGGGAGCAATTGAGGCCTGGAGAGCAGCTCGCTCCCGCGCCGTTCGTATCCTGCCGTTCCTGCCACCGCCTGATCCCGGTCTTTTTTCAGATATCTGATTCTGGTACGCTTCCGCAATGGACAACCCCACCATAGGCCATCTGCTGTCTGAAACCGCCGACCTGCTTGAGATCGATGGCGGGGACGGGTTCCGCATTCGCAGCTATCGCCGGGCCGCCGAGGCCGCCGAACAGACCACAGTAGAACTCGCAGACGCAGCCTCTGATTCTGCCCGCCTTCTTGAGATTCCAGGCATTGGCAAGGGCATGGCTGCGAACATCCAGGCAATTGTCCTTACCGGTACTTTGCCTCTGCGCGAAGAGCTGCTACAGAAGTACGGTTCCGGCCTGCTGGAATTGCTCAAGCTGCCCAGCATGGGCCCCAAGACAGTCGCGCTGCTGTGGGCCGCGGCTCAAATCGGCAGCATCGACCAGCTTGCCCAGGCCATTGATGCAGGCCGGCTCGCAGGCCTGCCCCGCATGGGTGAAAAGCAGATTGAAAAGCTGCGCAAGGGGATCGACGAGTATCGCCGCAGTTCCGGCCGGTATCGCATCGACGTGGCCGAAGATGCGGCTCAGCGAATCACCGCGTATCTGCTGGCTTTCCCTGGAATTGAGCGGGTCACTCCAGCCGGTTCCTTGCGCCGTGGCCGCGAAACTGCCGGCGATCTCGATTTGCTGGTGACGGGGCCGGCCTGCGCGCCAGAGCAGACTGGTGCGGCGGTCGAGTATGTAGCCGCCTATCCCGGAATCCGCGACATCATCGCCAAGGGCGAAAACAAGGTCAGCTTTCACCTTGCCGATGGATTGCAGGTAGACGTACGCCTGCTTCCTTCCGCATCCTACGGCGCCGCCCTGCAATACTTCACCGGCTCCAAGGCTCATAACGTGAGCCTGCGGCAGCGGGCCCTCAAAATGGGCTACACCCTGAGCGAGTGGTCTCTGGCGCGCCTGGACGACAACTCCGTGGTTGCAGCAGCCACCGAAGAAGAAATCTATGCCGCACTTGGCATGGACTGGATGCCGCCCGAAATGCGCGAGAATCTCGGCGAAATTGAGGCCGCCGCCCGCCAAGCGCTGCCCCGCCTGATTGAGAAAGCCGATCTGCTCGGCGACGTGCATATGCACACCCACGCGACTGACGGGCGCAACTCGATCAGTGAGATGGCCGAGGCCGCTCTTGCCTGCGGATTCGAGTACATTGCCATCACAGACCACTCAAAGAACCTGGCCATGACCAACGGGCTCGACGACAAGCGCGCTCTTGAACATATTCAGCGCATTCGCGAAGTGGACGAGCAGATGGCTGGCCGGATTCGTGTATTCACCGGGATCGAAGTGGATATTCTGGGCGACGGAGCGCTCGACCTCGACGACGAAGTCCTGGCGCAGATGGATGTGGTCATCGCCAGCGTCCACACCCGCTTCGATCAAAGCCGCGAAGAAACCACCGCGCGGGTGCTTCGGGCCATTGAAAATCCCTATGTGCGGATTCTGGGCCACCCGACCGGACGCCTGCTGCTGCGCCGCGAACCCTTCGCCCTTGACCTGGGTGCGGTGCTGCGCCGCGCGGCTGAACTCGGGGTGGCCGTGGAACACAACGCCGCTCCCGAACGCCTGGACCTGAATGACCGGGATCTTCGCCTGGCTAAGGAACTCGGCTGCAAAATCGTCATCAATTCCGACTCTCACGATGCCCGCAACCTGGGAAAAATGGACTATGGAATCCGCCAGTTGCGTCGCGCATGGCTTGGGCCCGCCGATGTGCTCAGTACGCTCGGTGCGCAGGATTTCCTCGCAGCTCTTCGTCCCCGCCCGTAAACCGCTGCAAAAGCACCGGCTTTAGTGCACCCTAAAGATATTTTCCTCGGTCCCGGACACGAATTTCTGTCTAAATGTTCTCCGGTGGAGATAAGATAAGGGCGCCATGAGTCTATTGCAGGATTCCCCCGAGTTGACCGACGTTAAACCCGGCGAGGACTACGCCAAGGGTTCCAGCCATGTTGTCTGGGCAACCTGGATCGCAGCCGTGCTGGTGACCGCGGCCATCGCATTTTATGTGATAGTCAACCAAAAACCTCCTGTGGCCACCGGTGAAATTGTTGGAGTTTGGGCTCATGCGCAGCACGCTGAGAGCTCCGGGCTCGACGCCAACGGCGAGGCAATGGGCAAGGCGAGCTTCGATCAGGTGCTGGTCTTCACCCAGGTCAGGCTCCACAACCAGAGCAAGGGCCCGCTTTATGTGCACAATGTGATGACCAATATCAAGCTGGATGATGGAATTCACTCCAGCTATGCGGCTTCAGCGGCCGATTACGACCGGGTGTACATTGCCTATCCGAACATGCCCGTGCCGCATGCCACACCGCTGGCCACGACGGATGCGACTATCGCACCGGGGCAAACGCTTGAGGGGACTTTCGTCTCGTCGTTCCGGTTAAATAAGCAGCAGTGGGACGCCGGCAAAGACCTGAGTTTCACCTTTGCCTTGCGCTATCAGCCAAGCCTTACGCTGACGCCCCAGAGCCCGGTTATCGACCAGTAGTAACTGGAGCCGGCGCCCCCTTCGGCGTGGACATATACCCTGTCACCGTGTTCTTCGCGCTCACTGAATTCACCACAACCTCAAAAAGCATCGGATCCTTGCCCGCATAGAATTGCATCGGCTCGTTCAGGCTCCGGTCCTTCTTCTCATACTGCTTGTCGTCCGCATACACCATGATCGTAAACTTGCTCTTCTTGGCGTCTGCTTTCTTCAATTCCAGGCTCACCGTCCCCACTGGCTTCTTCTGTCCCTTGGCCAGCGTGAACTCGTAGATGTTCCGGTCGCCCTTGTGCTTCAGGAGCTCAAGTTCGTCGCGATTGCGGGCAATCAGGCTGCCGTGGTCGCTCAGGTCGCCTTTCATCGTCGTCAACTGGGCAATGGCCCCCGCCAGATCGCTCTGGGTCTTCGCCACGTCGGTTTTCACGCCGCCCACATCTGTCTTCACGTCTGATACTGCGCTTGAGACGGCGGTCACCTGCTGCGCCGTTTGCTTCTGCGCAGTTGCCAGTTGCTGGGTATTGGCTTCCACTGCCTGTTGGCGGCGAATGATCTGCTCGGCCCGTTCGTCCATCTGTTTCTGCGTCAGGCCCAGCGATTTGCCCAGTTCTTCGGTTGCCACGTTTAACCGCGCATTGGTCTCGCGCAGTTCCGCAGCCTGCTTCACGTTCTGTTGCTTGGCATCCGCAAGCTCCGTCTGCTGGGCCGTCACCTTGGTACTCAACGTGTAGGTCCAGATCAAACCACCCAGCGCACAAACCAGTGCAACGGCGATTACTGCCAGCAATGCGCCGGAATAAGTTCTAGGGGTGTTTTCAAATTCATCCGTCATTTGTTTACCTTTCGTCTCCCAAGAGGCGCCGGTAACAGGCCGCTCTTTTAGTTTCTGGTTCTATCCCCATTAGACGCCTGTGCGAAATATCCTGCATCGTCCTACAGGCCGCTCGCGACTTCCCGGCCCATCAAAACTAAAGTCCTGCAGTCCAAACTCGGCGCACCACGGGGGCGTCTACAAGAATATAGAAAGAATTCCACCCGTGGGAGAAAAGTAGAGTCCCGTCCCGCACTCCGTGACAAGGGCCGAACGGTTCCGTTATAAACATCTTTGCTGCAATTCACACGCTGGGCCGCTTTTTTTGAGGTCCGACACGGGGCTTGAAACAATAAAACAGTGCAAGAGGGAGATCCGAAAGCTATGTCGACTGCTGTCGCTGGGAAGGGTCTGGAAGGAATTGTCGCGGCGAACTCTGGAATTTGTTGGATCGACGGGGATGCGGGCGTTCTTGCCTACCGTGGGATCGACATTCATGAGTTGGCCGTCCACTCCACGTTCGAAGAGACCACCTACCTGCTCTGGAACGGCATTTTGCCCAACGAGCTGGCCCTGCGCGAGTTTCAGTCCCAGTTGGCCCTGGCGCGCTCGCTCGACGTGCGTGTCATCGACTTGCTGCGCGCGTTTCCCACTACGGCAACGCCCATGGAAGTGCTGCGTACCGCCGTGTCCGCGCTCAGTTTCTACGACGCCGACGAGAGAGACAACTCCCACGACGCCAATGTGCGCAAAAGTTACAACCTCGTCTCCCAGATCGCAATGCTCGTGGCCGTTTACGACCGCATTCGAAAAGGCCTGGAGATTGTGCCGCCCGACAGGTCTCTCACCCACGCCGGTAACTTCCTCTGGATGCTGACCGGTGAAAAGCCTTCTGAAACCGCAACACGCACCCTCGATATCGCTCTTATTCTGCATGCCGATCACGAACTGAATGCCTCCACCTTTGCCGCCCGCGTCATTGCCGCAACCCTCGCTGACATCCACTCTGCCGTGACTGGAGCCATTGGCGCCCTCAAAGGCCCGCTCCACGGTGGCGCCAATGAAGCTGTCATGCGCCTCCTCTACGTCATCGACAAGGCCGGAGCCGATCCGGTGGAATACGTGAAGGGAATGCTCGCCGCCCGGCAAAAAATCTCCGGATTCGGCCACCGCGTTTATAAAACCGAAGATCCGCGCGCCACCCACCTTCGCAAAATGAGCGAGCAGTTAGGCAAAGACGCTGGCCAGCCCAAATGGTTTGAAATGTCCCGCGCCATTGAGCTCTACATCAATGCCGACAAGAAACTGAACGCCAATGTCGATTTCTACTCCGCTTCGACTTACGCCACTCTGGGCATCGACATCGATCTCTACACGCCGATCTTCGCCATCAGCCGCATCTCCGGATGGGCCGCGCACGTCATTGAACAGCTTGATGACAACCGCCTGATTCGTCCCCGTGCCGAGTACATTGGCCCAGTCTATCCCTCGCCCTGGATTCCCGTCGCGGAGCGTGGATAGTTCAACTGCATCATCGCGGTTGAACTTCTTTGCCCAGGCCCATGGTCAGGCCGAATTCGTTTTGCGCCTTACGAATTCTTGGCAGGTTACTATGCGCTCTGTGGTAATCTGGCGGCGCTGAAAAGTAACCCGAAACAAGGACCCGAGAATTAGAATCCCGGCTCCGGCGGACACAAAGTAAGCAGATTCACTTGTCACTTGGCGGGCCCCTGCGGTGTCACTCGTCCGCAGCATCGCTCCGCGAGCACTGCCTCTTTCCGCTCCATGAAAGGACAAATCCATGATCCTTGGTTTGAATATGATGCAGTTCATTTACTTTCACGTGTTTCTCAGCGTGATTGGATTGGGTGCTGGGATATTCGTTCTTTTGGGATTCATTTCCTCAAAAAACTTCAGCATCCTGACTACGACGTTTCTTATTACAACGGCTCTCACCAGCGTCACCGGATTCCTGTTCCCGTGGCACGGTTTTTCCCCGGGGATCGTGGTCGGAATCCTGTCGCTCATTGTCCTGGCGGTGGCGATGTATGCGTTGTACGGCAAAAAGCTCGCCGGCGAATGGCGAGCGACCTATGTCATCACAGCCTGCGTGGCGCTTTACTTCAACTTTTTCGTCCTGGTGGCACAGGCCTTCAATAAGGTCAGCCTTCTCCACTCCATCGCGCCTTCGGAGAAATCCCCGGGTTTTGGAATCACCCAGTTGGTGCTTCTGATCATTTTCGCCCTGCTCACCATTCGTTCAGTCAAAAGATTCCATCCGGTTTAAGCGATTCCGGTCCCTCGAGGGAGGCAGGTGCGTCCAGCACTTCGGATGCGCCTGCTCGTTGCCTGGCCTTCCACAGCAGATAGAGACCCCATGCTCCAAGCGTGCTGGCGTCGCGGATTCTGCCCGTGAGCATCATGTCTTCAAATTCCTCCACAGTCACGGAGGAAATCGACAGGTCGTGCTCTTCCGGGTCGGGGTCTTTCTCTCTCGCAGTCAATCCAGTGGCGAGGAAGACGTGTTGTCTCTGACGGGTGAAGCCGTAGGCGATCCACATCCATCCCAGGCACGTCATTTCCGAGGCATGAAGACCCGTTTCTTCCTTTAATTCTCCGCGCGCCAGCTCCTCCGGATCGTCGACTTTCATCTCCCATCCGCCCTGCGGCAACTCCAGCGCACGCTCCTGGATTGTGTAGCGGAACTGCTCCACCAGCCACACGCGTCCGCGGTCGATGGGAATAATCACGGCGCAATCGTCCTTATCCACCACGCCGTAGATGCCCGGCTTTCCGTTCGAGCGCAGAATCTTGTCCTCGCGCAGGCGCAGCCATTGGTTGCGATAAATCTCGCGGCTTTCAAGCGTGGTAATCGACGGAGTCGTGCCGCCTTCGACGGGGTTCATGCAGTGTCCTCGAGCTCATCTTAAAAGAAAGCCCGCACCGTCCGTCAGAAAGTGAGCCAGCATGTTTGAGGGCAGGTCGCGCCGCCAAACGTAAAGCAGGGCGAGGACCGTCCCCGCACCGAAGACAGGAATGAGCTGAACCAATCCCCATCCGGCATAGTGCGCCCATGTGAACGCAAGCACGGAAACAGCAATTGCCAAAAAGCCGCTGCCGGTGAGCTGCTGGACTTTCTCAATCATGTATCCGCGAAACACGATTTCCTCGACTACCGCAGCCCGCAGCACAAGCAGCACGCGAAACCAGTAGGGCTTGCTTAGAATCATCCGTTGCTGCGCCAGAACCGTTGCGGTATCCAGGTGAAAGACGCGGACAATCACCCCCATGTGAAGGATCATCACAAACAGCACTGCCGCTGCGCCCACCAAGGCGAATAGGAACGTCTTCCACGTGGGCCAGCGGAAGCCGAGGGAAGTGAGAGGCAGCCGCTCGACAAAGGCCAGCCAGGTCAACACCCCGGCCGCAAAGATCCACCAGAACACTTCCCGGCTCAACAAGGCTTGAATGGAATCTCCAGGAGCGATCCATCGACCGATGGGCAGAAGCGACAAGAGGAGAGTAGCGGCGAGACCGCACCCGGCGAGCACGCTCGCTCGTCCGGAATTCAACTGCACAGGCGCCGTCGTCATCAAGCTGGCCTCGTGTGTGTCCTGGCGTTTCTTATCTGAAGGTACGCCGGGGCCGGATCGAATGTTCCGTCCGACGAAAAGAATCGAGTCTATGCGTATTTGGTCTGGGGCTATTCGCCGCGCAGCCGGTATTGTCGCAAACGTCCCATGAGGCTTGCCGGTCCGCTCACCTTCAGCCGAACCACGTTGCCCTCATACTCCCGTGCGTGGATCACCATCCCGGCTTCGATCATCGCCAGAACGCCCCCCTCGTGCTGCGGAACTCGCAGTTCCGCTTCAATCAGCGGATCGGAGAACAGAGCCTCGTCAATCGCATTGAGAAGCGCATCCAAGCCTTCCCCGGTCCGCGCTGAAACCATCACTTCGCCTGGAGCGGATCGCGTCTTCATCCCGTCCTGCGCGTTTTCATCCAACAGGTCAATCTTGTTCATCACTTCAATGCGCGGCTTCTGCAGGGAATCCAATTCCCCCAGCACCTTCTCCACCTGCGCCTGTTGCTCTTCGCCATAGGTCGAGGCCGCGTCCCGAACATGCAACAGCACCTCCGCCTGTGCCACTTCTTCCAGCGTGGCTCGAAAGCTGGTCACCAGCGTGTGCGGCAAATCGCGGATAAAGCCTACTGTGTCTGAGAGCAGAATCTTGCGGCGGCTGGGCAATTCCACGGCTCGGAGTTTCGGGTCCAGCGTGGCGAACATGCGCGACGATTCCAACACCTGCGCACCAGTCAGGCGATTGAAAAGCGTGCTTTTCCCGGCATTGGTATAGCCCACCAGCGCCACCGTAGGCACCGGGACTGACTCCCGCCGCTGCCGCTGCTGCTTGCGCACCCGCCGCACTGCATCCAGCTCGCCCTTCAAGTGGTCAATGCGCTGCTGAATCCGCCGTCTGTCGGTCTCGAGCTTTGTCTCGCCCGGGCCCCGCGTTCCGATTCCGCCACCAAGTTGCGACATCGACTTACCCCGTCCCGTCAACCGAGGCAGCATGTACTCAAGCTGCGCCAGTTCCACTTGCAACTGGCCCTCGCGCGTTCGTGCGTGACGGGCAAAAATGTCCAGGATGAGCTGTGTCCGGTCAAGCACCCGGCAGGGAAGCGCGGCATCGAGATTACGCAACTGGGTCGGCGTCAAATCGTGGTCGAACAGCACCACGTCGGCCTCAGTCGATGCGGCTACTCCGGCGATCTCCTCAACCTTGCCCGCACCAATCAGCGTTGCCGGATCAGGCCGCGAACGGTGCTGAATCAGCTCGGCAACCACAACCCCGCCGGCACTTGCCACCAACTCACGAAACTCGGCCAGGGACTCGTCCGCGTCCAGGCCCGGCGATTCATGGGCATGAACGCGATCGTCTTCGTGCGCCACATCCGCAGGCTCGAACGGAATCTCGCTCTCATCCAGATCCAGATGTGTGATGTTTGCGGAGTCGGAGCACACTCCACCCCTCCGCGCACCCGGCGCGCCGCCGCGGCTATTGCGCGAGCGCGCTCCCAAGTCCACGACCACCAGAACCGCCTTCTCCGGCGTAACGCCTGAGGCGACTGTCCTGGTCTTCTCAACTGCCAATCGAAACTGCTCCCCGCGTAATTATCGCGTCTCCGCAGTTGCTGTTGACGCAGCCGGCATGGCAACTGCGGACGGACCCATTCCCGCCCCAACGGCCATAGGGCGATGCTCGCTATGCACCACGCTCCGGTTGCTCACCACTGTCGAAATGGCGTGCTTGAAGATCAACTGTTCCTGGCTGTTGTTTTCCAGCAGCACCGAATACTTGTCAAAAGAACGAATTTTTCCGGTCAGCTTGACCCCGCTCACCAGGTAAATCGTTATCGGGGTCTTATCCTTGCGGACGGTGTTCAGGAATGTGTCCTGAATATTTTGTGCCGGCTTGTTTTCCATGTGCCGATCTCCTACCTTCTTTGGTCGTTGAAATTCAATTTCCGTGGTTGAAAAGCCAAAATGGCGGGTACGACTCTGGAAACCCAGTTGCCGCACGAACCCCGCAATGGCTCAACATTACAGTCATTTACCAACCTTTTCAACTCTGCATTGGACACCGCGGTTGTTTATTCAATCGCGTCCGCAAAACCTGAATCATTAAAGGTCAGGTCTTTCAGGCGCACGCGGAGCCCAAAATCGATCCATCTGAATAAAGGAACGCAAAGGTCCCGTCCATTCCTTCACCTGACGCCCTTCGCGGCCATCTTGGCCCGCCCTACCTTGGATGCGCCTCATCGACCGTACGTCACCCGGTCAGAACGACTGGTAAAATGAATGCGTGCAACAATCGCCGCCCTCCCATAGCACGACCGCTCAAACCGCCCAACCTGTTCCAATGCTGGACCTCAAACGCCAATACCAGCCGCTCCAGCAGGAACTGCTGGATGCGGTCGGTCGCGTGCTTGAAACCCAGCAGTTCATCCTAGGGGAGCCGGTAGCCGCTTTCGAGAAGGCCGCGGCCGAACAGCTCGGCGTCGCTCACGCCCTCGGCTGTTCCTCAGGAACAGATGCTCTCTGGCTTGCGCTGGCCGCCGCCGGCATCGGTCCCGGCGATGCTGTTATCACCACCCCGTTCAGCTTCTTTGCCTCCGTCAGCGCCATTCTGCGCGCCGGAGCCACGCCCCTGCTGGCCGATATTGATCCAACGACCTACAACCTAGATCCCAAAACCGTACAAAGCGTCCTTAAGGCACCCCAACCGGTTCCAATTCGCGCCATCCTCCCAGTACACCTCTACGGTCAGTGTGCCGACTGGACAGCATTTTCGCGCCTTGAACGAGAATTCGGGCTCAAGCTGGTTGAGGATGCCGCCCAAGCCTGGGGCGCGGAATGGAAGGGAACTAAGGCAGGCGCGCTGGGCGATGCGGCCGCTTTCAGCTTTTATCCAACAAAGAACTTGAGCGCAGCGGGTGACGCCGGCATGGTCACCACAAACTCAGACCAGATCGCCGAGCGCGCAAAAATGCTGCGCCAGCACGGAATGCGCCGCCGCTACCATCACGACGAGATTGGCTGGAATGCGCGCATGGACGGTTTCCAGGGCGCCATCCTTTCCGTCAAGCTCAAGTACATCGAAGGCTGGAACGACGCCCGGCGCGCGGTTGCCGAGCGCTACCATGCGGGCTTTACCGCCGCCGGTCTCAGCGAAGCTGGCCCCTACCCGACCCGCGGTGTCGTTCTGCCCCACCAGGTCCCTGGCACCCGCCACGTCTGGCATCAATACGTCATCCGCACCCCGCGGCGCGACGACCTGCGCGCCTTCCTGACGGAACGCAAAATTGGCTCGGAAATTTACTACCCCGTCCCGCTCCACATGCAGGAAGCGCTCAAACCCCTCGGCTACAAAGAGGGAGACTTCCCTGAAGCCGAGCGCGCCTCCCGTGAAGTCCTGGCCCTCCCCATCTTCCCCGAACTCCGTGAAGACGAGCAGCAAACCGTAGTCTCTGCGATCGCCGAATTCTTGAGCTGACTCAGTCCGCCTCTTTGAGGAGCTGCGTTACTTCTCGATGTAAATTTGGCAAGTAGACTTGGACGATCTCCCACACCATGTCGTCCCGAAAGGTCGCATATCCGTGAACGATCTGGTTGCGGAACGCGACAATGTCTCCGACAAGGGTGATCTTGTCGCGGTAGTCCGGAAAACTGCGCAGCAATTGCGAGAGAGCTTCGCCAATGATTCCGAACTTGCGCTCGACGGCGGAGCGCAACAACTCATCCTGTAGATATGCATCCAGGTCCTTGCCGGTTGTGAAGGATTGAATGCTTGACGCGGCGTTGGCGATATCCCAGAGAAAGGCCTTGGCGTCACGCTGCATAAAGCACTTGCTCTTGCTCAGCCACGCTCTTCAGGATGTACGGATTCTGAATCGCTCCGTTTTCGATCAGGTCCACCGGCCGAGACAGTAGGGACGCGAGCGCCCCACGCAAGCCCAGATAGTTCTTCATCCTCGTCGCAACCGGAACGGACTCAAACTCCACAAGGAAATCCGCATCGCTTCGCTGAGGGTCAAAATCCTCGCGCAAAATCGAGCCGAAAACCGCCAGCCTCCGCACACTGTAAACCCTGCAGAGGCGAGTGATTTCTTCGAGATTCCGTTCGACGAGGCTGTTCATGGCGCTTCCGACAGCAGAATAGCATCAGACCGGCTCACTGCACAGGCCTGCGGGGCAACAGCGAACTGACTCGCGATCCTGGGCCTCAGCCGCCACCCGCTTTCCAACCCCCCAAGCGCCGCGCTATCATAGCCCTCCCATGTTTCCCTACGACCAAACCCTCCTTGCCGCCGTCCAAACCATCCCGCAGTCCATCCCCGACGTCATTCAGATCATGCAGGCCATCGACGCAACATGCATCCCCGGCGATGGCCTCAAATGGTTCAACTGGCTCTATCTCAACGTCACCCAGGCCGTCCAGGCACGCGTCAATATCACCGATCCTGCCGATCCAAACCGCTTTGCCAACCCCGCCTGGATCGCCGCCCTCGACGTCGCCTTCGCCCGCTATTACTTCACGGCCGTCGAGTTTTCGCTCTCCGGCGAGCCAACTCCCGGCTGCTGGCAGGCCCTCTTCGCCGTTCGCAACCAGCCCGAGATTGCCCGCATCCAGTTCGCGCTCTCCGGCATGAACGCCCACATCAACCACGACCTGCCGCAGGCCATCCTCGGCCTCTGCCAGGCCACTTCTATAGCGCCCGCGCACGGCACCACGCAGTACGCCGACTACACCGCTCTCAACTCCACCCTCGACAGCCTCATCGAAGCCGCCAAAATCACTCTCCGCGTCCGTCTTCTCGGAGACGCCCTGCCGCCCGTCTCCGCCCTCGACAACACCCTCGCCGCTTTCAGCGTGGCCGCAGCTCGCGAAGCCGCCTGGAACAACGCCGAACTCCTCTGGCACCTCGACAGCGACGCACCACCGCTGGCCGCCGCCTTCCTTGACACTCTCGATGGCTTAACCGCCCTTGCAAGCAAAACCCTCCTCGTTCCAGTGCCCTGATCACTAGCCACCAATCACTAACCACTACCCACTGTTTCACTGATTTAGAATCGCCCTAAGCATGAAATGTCCCTATTGTGGTTTCGGGCAGGACCGGGTCGTCGACTCGCGCGAGAGCAAGGATGCCGATTCCATCCGCCGCCGCCGCGAGTGTGAAAGCTGCCTCCGACGTTTCACAACCTATGAACGCATTGACGAAATCCCCTACATGGTGGTCAAGAAAGACGGCCGCCGCGAGCGCTTCGACCGCCAGAAGGTCCTCAGCGGTTTGCTCCGCGCCTGCGAAAAGCGCCCCGTCCCGGCAAGCAAGCTGGAAGCCATCGTCGATGCAGCTGAGACCTATCTCGTGGATGCACCGGAGCGCGAGCGCACCACCAGCGAAGTCGGCGAGCTCATCATGCAGCATCTCAAAGGCATCGACACCGTGGCCTACATCCGCTTCGCCTCCGTCTATCGCGACTTCAAGGATGTGCGCGAATTCAAGGAAGAACTCGAAGGCTTGCTCGGCGGACGCGGCATCAAGGGAAAGAAGTGAGTCAAATGGCGGACACAAAAATGCACAAAGTAACACTCATTCCCGGCGACGGCATCGGCCCCGAAGTCTCCCTGGCCGTGGTCCGCATCCTTGATGCCACCGGTAGCGAATTCGAATAGTGCGGTTCGCTGCCGCCGCATAGACATTCCGAACCGAAAAAAGCTTTCCCCCTTTGAGGCACTGAAATCGTCATCAAAACGATGCTAGAATCAATGCCAGTGAGGTCCAAAATGCGCACCACAATCGCACTCGACGATGAATTGATCCGCCAGGCGCAGCAATACACCGGTATCACCGAGAAGGCCGCGCTGATAAAGCTGGCCCTTACCCAACTTGTCCAGCAGGAGGCCGCTCGCAGGCTGGCGGCTCTTGGTGGAACAATGCCCGACCTCAAGCCAATTCCTCGCCGCAGGATCCCGTGATCGATTCGCCGCAAAGATCGCTGATCCTGATCGACACGAACATTTGGGTCGATCATTTTCAGCGACCAAACCGGCAGGTTTTGGCCTTACTGGAAGCGGGAAGAGTGGTCATGCACCCCCACATAGTAGCGGAACTCGCCCTCGGCGGGCTCCATGACCGGGACATGACGTTGGCATCGCTTGAACTTCTCCCAGAGCTTCCCGTGGCGGAGCTCCATGAGGTCCGGCAACTGATCGAAATACGAAAGCTCTATACCCTTGGCCTTGGCTTTGTTGATGCTCACTTGCTTGCGTCACTCATCATCGTGCAAACCCCAACCGAAATATGGTCGAATGACGAGGCTCTTAAGCGCGCTGCCGAGGGCTTTGGATTTAGGGCCGATCCACCGTTTTAAGCCCATGCCCGGTTCGGGCCAGCATTTCACCAGCCCAGCAAGATACGCTGGAACCCAGGAGCAAGAGACCGAAAGCTATGACAACCGACGCGAAGACCCACAAAGTAACCCTCATCCCCGGCGACGGCATCGGCCCTGAAGTCACCCAGGCCGTAGTCCGCATCCTTGAAGCCACCGGCGTCAAATTTGAGTGGGACCGCTACGCCGCCGGCGCCGAAGCTTTCGAGATCTACGGCGAATACATTCCTGCCGCACTCTACCAGTCCATCGAGCGCAACAAGGTCGCGCTCAAGGGCCCCGTCACCACCCCGGTTGGCGGCGGCTTCAAAAGCATCAACGTCACGCTGCGCAAGAAGTTCGAGCTCTTTGCCAACTTTCGCCCCATCAAGAATCTGCCCGGCATGGCCACCCACTGGCCCGGCCTCGACCTGATCATCGTCCGCGAAAACACTGAGGGCGAATATGTTGGCATCGAGCACGAAGTCGTTCCGGGCGTTGTCGAGAGCATCAAGGTCATCACCGAAAAAGGTTCGACGCGCATTGCGAAATTCGCCTTCGAGTACGCCCGCAAGCACGGCCGCAAGAAGATCCACTCCATCCACAAAGCCAACATCATGAAGTTGTCCGACGGCCTGTTCCTGCGCTGCGCCCGGACGGTGAGCGAGGGCTTCCCTGAAATCTTCTACGGCGAGCACATTATCGACAACACCTGCATGCAGCTCGTCATGAACCCTTTCCAATACGACACGCTATTGCTTGAAAATCTCTACGGCGACATCGTCAGCGACCTCTGCGCCGGTCTCGTCGGCGGTCTCGGTCTTGTTCCCGGCGCTAACCTTGGCATCGATTGCGCCATCTTTGAAGCCGTTCACGGCTCCGCGCCTGACATCGCAGGCAAAGACGTAGCCAATCCCACGGCGCTGCTTCAATCCGCGGTCCTCATGCTCCGCCATCTTGACGAACACGCTGCCGCCGACAAAGTCCAAGCCGCTCTCGACGCCGTGTATGCCGCCCGCAAGACTCTCACGCGCGACGTGGGAGGCACCGCCGGCACCACTCAGTTCGCAGATGCGGTGCTTGCCGCAATGGCGTAGTCCCGGTCATCGATCAACAACCCGCCAGGCCGTGCGCCGTGGCGGGTCAAGCGGATTAGTCCGCGCCGTTTTAGCCGTCCTCAAAGAGATCCTCTAAGCAATCGGGCAGAACTGCCCCACGAAGCACGCCGCCAATGCCGCGTCTTTCAATAAATTAAGCAGAAAAGCTTGTTTGCCGCGCGATCCGCACGGATTCAGCTAAACAATCTCCGCGTTCCTGCCGATAGAGTGCCCGCAAGCTTGGGGAATTTTCTCTCCGGAATCCTTGGCTTCAACGTCATGCTGTTCTCTCAAAATCCCACATTGGCCCTGAAAGGACCTACCATGTCTGAAACCACTACCGCCTCCGAAACCACAATCCCTGCTGAAACCACTCGTCCCGGCTTCTCTGACAACGGCATCGGCGCACTGGCTTATATCACGTTTGTGCCTGCCATGTTCTTCCTCATGCTCCCACGCTACAAGCACCGCTCCTATGTCCGCTTCCACGCGTGGCAGTCCATCCTGCTCGATCTCGCTGCCTTCACGGTCAGCCTTGTCCTCAGCCTTCTCGCGGAGCCTGCTTTGCATCGCGGAGCCTACTACCTGCTCAGCGCCACGCGGGTCGCATGGGGCCTCTGGTTTGGCCTTTGGATCGCAACCGCACTGTGCGCGCTGACCGGCAGGAGATTCCATCTTCCACTCATCGGCAGAATGGCCGAGCGGCTGGCAAAGTAAGCAACCCGCTATCCCCCTAGCGGGCTGCAGTTTCCAGCGGCTTCACCGAACTGAACGGCACTTCCATCGTCCCCACCTTGCGGGTGGTCTGGTCGTAAACGCCTGTCCGCAGCCAGAACTGCCCTTTGGGCACTTCAATCTCGGCATGGAGTTGCACGCCCGTCTGTTGGAAGATTTTGTAAATGTCGGGCTTTAGCTTCAATTGAACAATGTGGTCTTTGCGGTTGGCGACCGTGCCGTACTTGTCGTACACAATCAGAGTCACGTTCAGCGCCCCATCGTGGTTGCCATCCGCATCCCTCTCCAGGCTAAGGTCTTTCAGATCCACGGCAAAGTCCACCGCGTAGCGATCCTGCGGCCCTTTGCCAACAGCCTTTTCGTTGGCGGGCACATCCGGCTTTTCCTGGATCGGGCGAATCAATGCCTTGTAGAGGATCTGTTCGGTCTGCGGCATGCCGAAATCCATGAACGCCTTTAGCGGGTCAACCAGCCTCGGATCTTCCGTGGACCGGCTCATCAACGCCCGCCGTTGCGCCACTTGTGCCGCACCCGGCAAATCCTGGTCAAGCGCATAGTACCCGCGCCGGAATGAAAGCGCGTATTTGTTGGCCCCCCCCACCTTCACATCAATCGTGCGCAGAGTCCCATCCATCTTTTCGTCGCTGGGCGAATACGACAGCGTGTAAAAGTTCGCACTCGAAGAGATGACCTTGTTGATCGCGTCCGACAGGCGATTCGAGTTGTGGAAGGCCTGGCCGCCCGTCTCCCGCGCCAGCATCTCCATCGTCGAGTGGCTACTATTCAAGTCCCTGTTTTCGTTCATCACTGCGGTTGAGAAACCGCCCTGTCCCGCATTGGGCGACCCCGCCGTCATTCCGGCCGGTGGCCCAAGCAACTGGCTCGGCGACGAAATCGAGGAGTCGAGCTTGCTTTGAGCGGTGTAAAGGTTATTGCCCACCACGCCGTGCGCATCAATCGGGTAGATGGAAACTCGCGCCGCATTCAGCAGGTTAATGGTCCTCTTTACGTCCGCCTCAAACCGCGTTTCCGTTTGGCCAAACAGGGCCAGCGGAAAGTCTCCCGACATCCATATCAGGTTCTTGCGTCCCGGAAAGCCGCCAAGAAAAGTGGCCAGTTGCTGCAGATTCTGAAGAGTGCGATACTCGCGATCGCTCGTCTGGGCGTATTGAGTCTCCCCAAGGAAATCCGCCATCCCTGAGATCATGGCCGCCGACCCCGCGGTCGTGGGCCCGCCCGGTCCTCCACCCACCGGGGCTGACATCATGCCCACCACGGTGGACTGGGCGTTCGCTTCCTCTTGCGACTGCAGAAGAACCGCGGGCTCCGGCTTGCCATTCTTCTTGTAACCCAGTGCAGCCGACAGAACCGCCGGGTCATCCGCGAACCCCTGAATAAAGCTCAGCCGCAGCGACATGATGAAAATGCCGATCCGCGAGCCCGGCTTCAGGTTCTTCAGATAGCTCCTGGCCTGCTCGTGCACCATCATTTGCGAGTCCATTGGAGTATTCAACGTGTCCAGCAGCAACAGATTCACCGCAGCCGGTGGCGCAATCGGTGAGAAGTTGGAGAACGTGTCAGGTGGCAGGGTAGGGAAGACGGCATCTAAGTTCTTCTTCGCTTCCTCCGCCCGATTGTGCTCCTCAAAATAAGAAATGGTCTGCGGCTTGCCCTCGTCCATTACGGTGAAGGCGTCCTGCTTCAACCCGGTCACCGGGTTCCCGTCATGGTCGGCCACCGTCACGTCCACAAGGACTGCACGGCTGGTAATGCGCAGCGTCGTCTCCGGCCCGGTCGTGTCAGGCGTGCTCGGCTCAGGCGTGTTTTCCTGCGACAACAGCGGGGTTGCCGCCAGCAAACCGCCAAGCATCATATACGGAATAAAGCGATTCACTTCAACGCCTCTCTTGAACGACCAAAAGCTTATCACAGCACTTCCGCACCCGAGCGAAGCAGGACCGCGCATCGCAGCACCCCCCGGCAAACGGAGATTCTCACCTGATTAGACTGATTTCTTTCGATCCCGGTTAGGGGACTAAGGATGGGCCGCCGCCGGAGCGGAATCCGGCGCAGCCGTAACGTCGCTGACGATGGTGGCTGTCGACCCCAACCGATGGTAGTCCGAAAAACTGGTTCGGTTGACCATCGCCACTGGCCGCATCAGCTTCTCCCGTGGCGCATGTCGCACACACGCATAGGCGTCTTCCACCATGAACGCCAGGCTGCGCACCGGGTAGATGAACCGGCGTCCCCCGACGACCACAGGTCCATATTCGATCACCGAGGCAATGTGGCTGATTGGGTCGCCCTTCTTCGAATCCGCTTCCAGAGTCAAACGAAGAATTGCGCCCGAGGTAGGGTCGATGGCCAGCGATCCAAGGTACGCGGGCTTGTCGTGGAAGCTTATTCGGTTCCCGCAACCGTAATTCACCTGGTAGTTCGAGGCCTGCTTCGGCACGGAATATCGAAAGACTGCGGCCACTCCGGCCGGCGTCTGCTCCCAGTGATGGAAAGCGATTGCGCCCTTGGCAACATCGGCAAGAACGATTGCCGCCTCCGGGCCGAACTCCCCCGAGCTCGCAAGTCCCCCGTCCTGCTCTCCCGGCGCCGGGTGCTCTTGCTTCATCGGGTCCATCACTTCAATGCCATCGCGAAACGTAATTTCGCGGCTCTCGCCTCCCACAAATCGCATGCTCACCGGATACCCCAGCATTATCCCATTCACCATCACGGGCGAGTCGTCAAAGCGCTCGGTGGTCCGGATGGCGAAAAAATTCGGCAGATGCGACAGCACCCGCAACACATACTGACCCCCCGCATCCACCATCTTCCGTTGTGAGTCCGCGTCTGGCGGCGGCTGGTTGGGTAGTTCAGCAGCCGGCGGATCCAGCAGCGCGGACCGGTCGGCGAGCTTTTCCAGCGCATGGCGTACGTCCGGCCCGGGTTTATTTTTTGCGATCAGTCTGGCCAGCGTGCCGGCCGTTAATCGTTCCGTGAGTTCAAGCGAATCCACTTGGGCCGCCTCGTCCGCATCGCGGCCAAATCTGCCAACTGTGTCATTCAGGTCTTGAAGAAGCTCAGCCTGCGTTTCGCTGTCGAACTCGGAAGCAGTTCGAGGGGCGGCAAGAATCGAGGGCAATCTCTGCTCCAGTTGGTCCACCGTCACCCGCTCCGCCGCAGTTGCACTGGCAGACACGGTCACCAGCAGAGCGATGAGGAGCAGCGTTCGCATTGAAATTTCATCCTCGTTCCGGGTGGGAGCCTTTTTCAGTCCCGCCTGAACTGCACCGAAGTGCCGCGAAACCCGCCCAGGCTGGCCATAACGGAATGCGAACGGCCTTGGAGGTCCGGCGCCTTCAAACTAGCATAGTTCCAGGTTCCGGTGTTCATCTTCTTCAGCCACCCAGCCCAGATCGGCCTATTGACGGGTTGCCGGTTCGAACCCAACAATTTTCCTTGATCCAGCACCGCATTTTGCCAGGGACCCGCACAAACCAATGCATTACCTCCTGTTCTACGAAGCCGCCGAAGATTACCTTGCCCGGCGTGCGGAATTCCGCGCCATCCACCTGGAACTCGTCTGGAAGGCAAGCGAGCGCGGGGAACTGGTGCTTGGCGGCGCGTTGGCCAATCCCGTGGACGGCGCAGTTCTGCTGTTCAAAGGCGACTCGCCCAGGGTGGCGGAAGATTTTGCCCGCGCCGATCCATACGTCACCAGCGGGCTTGTGAAGCGGTGGTACGTGCGCGAGTGGACGACGGTCGCAGGGGAAGGCGCCCCCATGCCCATCCGCCCAAACCGGACCTCGCCAGCCATATAACGCCGAAGGGTCCAATCCCATCCGCAACGGGTTTTTCCGAGTCGCAGAGCCCATCCTCCTGTACACTAGAGTGTTCACTGCCATGAAAAATAGACAACCAATCGGTATCCTCGGCGCCACCGGAATGGTCGGCCAGCGCTTTATTCAACTCCTTGAAAACCATCCCTGGTTTGAGGTTGCATGGCTTGCCGCCAGCGATCGGTCAAGCGGAAAAACTTACGGCGACGCCGCCAAGTGGCGACTCGACACTCCACTGCCGGACCGCATCGCCAACATGACCGTTTCCCCGGCCGATCCCAGCGCCGCGGCAAACATGGGCCAGCCCGCACCGAAGATTATCTTCGCTTCCATCGACGCAGCCTTTGCCAAGGAGATGGAGCCAAAGTTTGCCGCCGCCGGTTGCGCCGTCGTTTCCAACTCCAGCGCCTTCCGCATGGCGCCCAATGTGCCGCTGGTGCTTCCTGAAGTCAACGCCGACCACCTCCACCTCATTGAGGAGCAGTCCTGGCGCAAGGAATCGGGCGGCTACATCGTTACCAACTCCAACTGCACAGCCATGGGTCCGGTGCTGGCGCTCAAGCCAATCGACGACCTCTTCGGCATCGAGCAGATCTTCGCCACCTCCATGCAGGCTGTCTCGGGTGCTGGCTATCCCGGCGTGCCTTCCATGGACATTCTCGACAACGTCATCCCCTACATCGGCAATGAAGAAGAGAAGATGGAAGAGGAGACGCTCAAGCTGCTCGGCAAGCTGGAAGGCCACACCGTGAAGCCCCTCGCCGCCCGCATGAGCGCAAGTTGCAACCGCGTTGCGGTCATCGACGGCCACACAGTCAGCGTTTCCATCAAGCTGAAGAAGCCGGCCACGCATGAGCAGTTGCTCGCCGCCTGGTCCGAGTTCCGTCCGCTCGCCGGCAAGGGACTCCCCTTCGCGCCCGATCAGCCGGTCCAGTGGGCGCCGCAGAATGACCGCCCGCAGCCCCGCCTCGATCGCCATCGCGGCAACGGCATGGCTGTCACCGTCGGCCGCCTGCGTCCCTGCCCGGTTCTCGACTGGAAGTTCACTGTCCTCTCGCATAACACCATTCGTGGCGCTGCAGGTGCGGCCATCCTCAACGCTGAACTGCTCGCCAGTCTCGGCAAATTTGATTCGGGGTCCCCAGCGACAGGTCTTGGTCGATGGGGTGAACAACCTGTTGCAGAGGCTGTCGCGCGCGCATAAGTCGCCGTCATCCGTTGGAAAGATTCGTATGGGTTTGGTAGTCATGAAGTTTGGCGGCACCTCGGTCGAGGATCCCGCCGCAATCAAGCGCACCGCTGCTATCGTGGCCGGTCGCGTAGCCAAGGGCAACAGTCCGGTCGTTGTCGTCAGCGCCATGGCTCGGGTCACTGACCAGTTACTCCGCGCCGCCGCCGCTGCCGCTGCAGGTGACCGCACCGGTGCTCTCGCCATCAGTTCGCGTCTCCGCTCGCGCCATCGCGATACCGCTGCCGCTCTGGTCAAAATTCCGGAGGCGATCGCTCCACTCCAGCACCTCATCGACCAGAAATTCGACGCCCTCGATGAAATGCTTCGCGGCCTCTCGGCGCTCCTCGAGCTTTCTCCGCGCATTTCCGACCGCATCGTCAGCTACGGTGAACGCATCTCCAGCAGCATCGTCGCCGGCGCTTTCGCAGAGCTCGGTATCGACGCCGTCCACGTGGACGCACGCCAAATCATCATCACGGACTCGCAGTTTCAGAAGGCCGTTCCCATTGATTCGGCAATCGAGCTGCGCGCCACGGAAAAACTGCTGCCGCTCACCGCTGAAGGCAAAGTCCCCGTGATGGGCGGCTTCATCGCATCCAACGAGGCCGGCATCACCACAACGCTTGGCCGCGGCGGATCCGACTACACCGGCGCACTCATCGGCGGAGCGCTCACCGCGGACGCAATCGAAATCTGGACCGATGTCGACGGCATCATGACAACCGATCCACGCGTCTGTCCCGATGCCCTTCGCGTCAAAGTGATCAGCTTTGAAGAAGCCGCCGAGCTTGCCTACTTCGGCGCAAAGGTCCTGCACCCGGCCACCATTTTGCCCGCGGTCAAAAAGAACATTCCGGTCTATGTGCTGAACAGCCGCAACGCTACCTGCGAAGGCACTCGTATCGCCTCTCTGGCGCCCCATTGCCGCAGTCCCTTCAAATCCATCGCTGTCAAAAAGAAGCTTTCCATCATCGACGTTGTCGCCAGCCGCATGTTGATGACCCACGGTTATCTCAGCGAAATCTTTGCCATCTTTGACAAGCACCAGTGCGCCGTCGACATGGTGTCCACGAGCGAAGTCAGCGTTTCGCTCACCGTCGACTCGAACGACAAGCTTCCACTCATCGCCGCCGATCTCAGCAAGCTCGCCGATGTGAAGTACGAGGGCCGCAAGGCGCTGGTCTGCATGGTGGGCGAAGATATTCGCGGACAAAACGGCATGGCCGCGCAGGTCTTCAACGCCATCCGCCACATCAATGTGCGCATGATCTCGCAAGGCGCCAGCGAAATCAACATGAGCTTCATGATTGAAGAAGACGACGCCGACGAAGCGGTCCGCTCGCTCCATGCAGCCTTCTTCCAGGACCCCGATCCCGCTATCTTTGACGTAGAAGCACGCAAGCCACTGCCAGTGAACGGTTGACGGAAAGATTATTGCGCCGCAAGCTGCAAGCCGCGATCTGCCTGCTGTAATCTGTCATCGGTAGGCTCTTGACTGACCCCTGACCCCTGACCCCTGACCCCTGACCTCTAACCTCTAACCTCTAACGACTAATCACTGTTTCGAGGCACCATGCTCATTCTCGTCCTCGGCAAAGGTAAAACCGGAAGTCTCGTCGCACAGGTCGCTCGCGAACGCGGCCACGGTGTGCGCGCGCTCGACATTCATGAAAATCAAGGCGCATCGGCTCTCAACGGCCCCAACCTGGCCGGCATCGATGTAGTCATAGACTTCACAAATGCGGAAGCTGCCATTGAGAATATGCGCGCCGTCCTGGCTCTTGGTGGCCGCATCGTGGTCGGCACCACCGGCTGGTACGCGCACCTGGCAGACATGAAGGCTCTCGCAAGCAAGCGCGGCGGAGCACTGCTCTACGGAACCAACTTCTCCATCGGCGTGCAAAAGCTCTTCAGCCTCACTGCGGAACTCGCCAGGCTGGAAGGCTATAACTTCTCCATCAGCGAGACGCATCACGAGTCCAAGCTCGACGCCCCATCCGGCACCGCAATCACGTTAAAGCAGATCATCCAGGCTGCTCATCCCAGCGTAGACATCGAAGTCACGTCGCACCGCGTCGGCGACGCCAAGGGCGAGCACATTGTCACCGCAACCGGCCCCGACGACATCCTAGAACTCCGCCACGACGCCTACAGCCGCAAGGGCTTCGCGCTGGGCGCGGTTCGCGCCGCAGAATGGCTAGCCGGCAAATCCGGCGCCTGGGAATTCCGCGAAATCTTCGACCAGTTGTAGACATTTTTCCAACCTTTAAAATGCATGCTGCCGTATAATCTGGTCAGATAGTCAGATTACAAGGGGTCCCATGCCTATCTCCGCAAAACTCGCAAGAAACTTCGGGCGCAAGGTCAAGGCTCCCCACGCAGTTGTGACCATGGAGACCTGGAAGCTCGAAGACGCCAAGGCAAGGCTCAGCGAGGTTGTGCGACTGGCCACGACCAAAGGGCCACAAATGGTCACTGTTCGAGGCAAGGAAGCTGCAGTCATCCTTGCACCCGAGCAGTACAAGCAGTTGCTGCCCAAGCCTAAAGGGCATCTCTCGTTGGTTCAATTTCTCCAGGGCCTGGGTTTGGATGATCTGGATATTGAGCGGGAAAATGATACGGGGAGAGAACTAGCCCTGTGAAAGGCTGGCTGCTCGATACCAACGTCATTGCCGAATTAAGCCGCGTAAAGCCCGACACGCGCGTAGCACGTTGGATTATTTCGCAGCCTGAGCAAGCGCTTTTCTTGAGCATTCTCACCATCGCCGAGTACCAGAAGGGACTTCATCACCTTCCCCAGGGAGATAAGCTTCGCTCCCGGATCGAACGCTCGGTCCGAGCACTCGAAGCCCGCTTCTCCTCGCGGGTTCTTTCTGTCTCGGACCCGATCGCGCTGAGATGGGGAGCCATCAGCGGCGAAGTCAAGCGTCTTACGGGCCACTCGCCCTCGGTGGTCGATACACTTCTCGCCGCCACGGCGTTGGAGCACAACCTCTACTTCGCGACCCGAAACGTCGCGCATGTGGCACACAGTGGGGCAGCCGTCTTCAACCCCTGGACAGACGACCCAGCCCAATTTCCCCTCTAAGGGCATGGTTTATCCTCGCGATACCTACGGCTTCGCAATCTTCCGCACCAAGTCCTCCGGCGCATCCTTCCCCAATATCTGCCGAACACCCTCTTCCAGCACCTCGTCCCGCCCCTCGCGAATCCCCTCAATCGTAGGCCGAACCGTCTTGTCCGGAACAATTCCGATTTGCTGCGTCGGCTTCCCGTCGGGATAGAACACACCAATCCCGCTGATCATGCTGTTGAATCGGCCCGGCAGCGGAATGGACGAAACATTGCCGTCAGCTCCAGCCGTTGTGCTCCCTAACACCACGGTCTGCGGCGATGTCCGAAAAGCCATCGTCGTGTACTCGGCCGAACTCTGCGTCACTTCATCCACCAGCACCACAATCTTGCCCGCGTAATGCGGCGCAGCGGGCGTCAGCAACTCCGGCTTGCCCCAGTGAAATGCACCAGGGTTCGATAAGTCGCCAAGCGTGAATTTGACGAACGGGGCAGTCTTCTCAACAAAGTGAGACCCGAGAGAAAAAACAACAAACTCCGACGGGTAGTTCCGAATATCCACGATCAGGCCCTTGGTCTTTGCGGCAAGGCTCAGGTAGTGATCTATCTCCGCGGCCTTGATCGAAGACAACTTAATATAGGCAACGTCGGGTGACAACAATCTGAATGTATCTCCAGGTAAGTCATGGGTGGAGCTGATTGTCATACTTGTGGCGGTAAGCCGCTGCGCCTGCACGGATACCGCATCGTTCCCTCGCCGCACACCGACTGTCACCGCACCACACGGACCATTCGTCATCGCCCGTGCAATATCACGCAGCCGCGCCGCTTCATTCGAGTCCGCGTAGTACGGCGTCCAACTCGCAACCAGCTTATCCACCGGCTGGCCATCCAGATCTGTCACCACATCGCCAGCTCTGAATCCTGATTTCGCTCCCGCGTCCGCAGATACGAAGCCCGCCACCACCGCGTTTGTGCCGATAAACCGCATGTTCACCGGAAGCCGGCATTCACCCACCGGTGGCCGCACGCTGAGTGAACTCCACAGGTTGGCATGTGTATCGTGGATCATCGCAATCAGCGCAATCATTTCCCTCTGATATTCTTCCGAAGTTTTTGCCAGCGCGATCCGCGGTAGAAACTCGCGCAGCACGCCGTTCCAATCCTCGCCCACAATATCCCGATTCGGAGCCCAATACTCGATGATGTTCCAGAATCGATAGAGCGCCAGAATCTGAAACCCCGCATCCGGGTACTTGATATTCCCATAACTCAGTTCATGTTCGAACGACGGATTCCCCACGCCCGGCGCCAGCGAAACATAAAACTGCTTCCCGTCAGGCCCTCGGTTCTGTTGAATCGATAGCAAAGCTTTGCTAAGGTCGCTGCCCAGCAAAACCTGGTCCCCAATCCAATCCAGATCTGGTCGCAGTTCAAGATCTCGCAAATCCAAATTCGCACATGCCGAGCAAATCCCCACCGGTCCCAGCCCATTAATCCACTGCAATAGAACTCCGCGCGCAGCCACGCGATCCGGCGCAGCCAGCACCGCCGGCAGAATGCGAAACAGCTCATAGTCCCAGTGCAGTTGTCCTCTCGTCACCGCCAGATGGTTATATTTCAGAAATCCCCACACCTTCCCCAGCAGTGCAAGATTCTCAACTTGAACCGGAGTCAGATCCGACAGCGCAATCCCCGACCCCGCATCGAATTGGTGGTCGCTGTCCAGTACGCTCTTTGCAACCTCCACCTTCGGCGCCTGCGAAATCGGCTTGCCATCCACCAGCAACTGCAGATCATCCACCCACGCCTTGCCCGTCCCCGATACAAGCGCGCCCATCACCAGTCGCTGTGCCCCCGGGTGCACCGGCAGCGTGATCGAGTACTCCGTCCAGCCGGTCGTCCCATTGATGTTGCGCTTCTGCATGTTGTCGAACTCGGCCGTGGCGCCGTCCTTGTCCTCGCGCATCCACAGTCCGGCAAAGCCCGAAACGTCCTCGGTCTTCAGGAATCCCCTCCACTCAATCAAGCTGCCGGCAAAATCCATGGGCAGCGCTTTGGTAAGCGTAGAAAACGACTTCTCCCCCTCCGCTTTCGGCTCAATTCGAACCGAGCGCTGCCCTGAATGCGCAACGTTGCCGTCCACCTGCACCGTGCCGCCCGACCCGCCCCACCATCCCGCCGGCGTGCTTCCCGGTGAGTCGCCCTCAAAGTCAAAAACGTCATTGCCGCCCGCAGTCTTGGCCTGCGCTGAATCGCCGCTCGCAGGCTCCACCTGCGCGGAATCCTGTTTGGTAGCCGGAGACACGGACTGGCCATCCACTCCGCCGATCAGCAGTAAGCAAGCACAAGCCATGCACGAAAGCAAAACGATAGGACGCATCATGAAATCCCTCAGGTAGTTACAGCTTTGACGTCAGGTCGGAACCAATGGTAGTCCTCAAAAGCTTCGCAAACAACATCGATGCCAACTCCCGCGCACGGTCCTCGCCTCATGCTCCCAGTCCAAGCCAAAATTCACCTGTGGAATCCAGGCAGCCCGACTCGCCGTTATAATCAGCCCTGTCATGCAAACTTCAGGTTGCGGTACGGCAATAGTTACGCCCTTTCGGGCGGATGGATCAATTGATGAACAGGCAATGCGGGCTCTGGTCAACTGGCAGATCGACTCCGGTGTCGATTTCCTGGTGGCCTGCGGGTCCACAGGCGAGGCGGCCACGCTCGACGAAGAGGAGTGGCTGCTTGCAGTCTGCATCGTTGCCGATGCCGCAGCGGGCCGCGTTCCCGTGTGGGCCGGCTGCACCCACAACTCCACACGCACGCTGCTGCGCAACGCCAAGCTGCTCAAGCAAATTCGCGGCGTCGACGCGGTCCTGTCTGCGAATCCCTACTACAACAAGCCCTCGCAGGAAGGTCAGTTCCAGCATTTTCTAGCTCTGGCCAGAGCAATCGCCCCGCTCCCCGTTGTCCTCTACAACGTGCCCGGCCGGACCGCTGTCAATCTTGATCCCGCCACGGTCCTCCGCCTCGCTGAAGCGGCGCCCAACATTCAGGCCATCAAGGAAGCCAGCGGCAAGCTGCCTCAAGTTGCCGAACTGGTGCACACCATGCCGCGCGATTTCAAAATCTTCTCCGGTGACGACAACCTTGCTCTCGCCGCCATTGGCATTGGCGCTCACGGTCTCATCAGCGTTGCCGCAAACGAAATCCCGGCCGAAATGGGCCGCATGATCCGCGCTGCGCTGGGAAACAACTGGGCCGAGGCCCGTGATCTGGAACGTCGATTCGCGCGCCTCATCGAAGCCAACTTCTGGGACTCCAATCCCTGCCCCGTCAAAGCGGTTCTCAATCTCATGGGCCGCTGTTCTGAGCATGTACGCCTTCCGCTGGTGCCGCCTTCCACCGCCGTCCAGGTAAAGTTGGAGCGCCTCGCCGGCGAATTGGGCCTGCTCAAGCACACTCCTGTTCCCGATGGCTATGCCGAAGTGTTCTAGGGCCTGAGGTAGTTTCAAAAGGCCCGAAGCTGCAGTGAGCGGGCTCACAAGCAATAGGCCGCGAAATTGGCTTATAATCCGGTCCGTACATCCAATCAGCTGCACGATGCCTGTTCCAGACACATGCAACTGGGGAGGCTGATTTGTTGAAACCGATTTCTCTGTTATCCGCCGCGATCCTCTTTGCGGCCAGTGCCGCATCCACAATTGCTTTGGCTCAGGACGCAACCAATCCCACGAAACCGACGTCCGCGTCCCAGACCCAGGCAAAGAATCTCTATGCGCGCGATTGCGCTCTCTGTCATGGGCCAGACGGCAGCGGCAAAACCGACCTTGCCAAGGATATGCAGCTCATCCTCCTGGACTGGACTGACCCCAAGTCTCTCGGGAACCGTTCGGACAAGGAGCTGTTCCACGCCATCCGCACCGGCAAAGACAAAATGCCCGGTGAGGAAGAAGGCCGCGCCAAGGACGCCGAGGTTTGGAATCTCATTATTTACCTTCGCGGATTCTCGAAAGGTCAACCCGCACCCGCGCCAGCACCTGCTGCCGCACCCGCGGCTGAACCCGCACCAGCGCCTGCTGCTGCACCAGCGGCGGACGCGACCAAGCCAGGCAATTGAGGCAGAGGTAGAAGGTCTTGTCGCAAAGGGGTTCCAACTCCACGACGAAGCTCCTCTTTGTATGCAGCAGGAACAAGCTGCGTAGCCCGACTGCAGAAGCCATCTTCTCCGTCTATGAGGGGATTGAAGCGGTCTCTGCGGGAACCAGCCCGGATGCGGAGACTCCGATTTCCGCGGATCTCATCGAGTGGGCCGACCTCGTATTCGTCATGGAGCGCGTTCACAAGCGCAAGCTTCAGGAGAAATTTGGGACCCGACTCCGAGCTAGGCGTGTGATCGTGCTCGGAATTCCCGATAACTACAAGTACATGCAGCCGGAACTCGTGCGGATTCTGGAAACGGCCGTTCGACCGCATCTGGCGAGCCAAAACGTACCAGAGCCCTGGACTCCTGCAAACCAGAATCCTGATTCCCCCAGCTGAGCCCGGCAGGTATTTCACGCCCCGCCTCGGGGCAGTTTCCTCTGCGCCTCTGGCGTGGTAATATGTTGCCGAATCAACGCTCAATGGGAGATCCTCCTCAACAATGACTGCATTCAATTTCCGCCAATCGAATCGCCTTCAACCCTCCGTTTCCCGTTCAATCGCCGCAGCATGCCTCCTGGTGGCCGCGCTTGCTTCAGGCCTTCAGGCCTTTTGCGGTCCAATCCACGATGCAGCTCGGAGCGGCGACGTCAAAACGGTCGAAGCTCTGCTCAAAGCACATCCTGACCTGGTCTCCAGCAACGAAGAAAAATACGGCCAGACCCCCCTGCACATCGCTGCGTTCAATGACCGCATTGAAGTGGCCAAACTACTCATCGCCAACAAGGCGGACGTCAACGCACAGGCCAGCAATGGGGCCACCCCCCTCCACCTCGCCGCGGCAAAGGGAAACAAGGAAATCGTCGAATTGCTCCTGGCCAGCAAGGCAGACATCAACGCCGTCGATCACGACGGCTGGTCGCCCCTGCATTCGGCGGTGACGTGGGGCCAAAAAGACATCGAGGACCTTTTGCGCCAGCACAGCGGACAAGATCTTCCCGCTCCCAAGCTGCCCTCAACAGCCACATCCCCAGCCGATGCCAATCCGGTCAAAGGCCCTCCAAAGGAGACCGGAAAAGACGGCCAGTTCACCGCTTATCAGGACGGAACCGTGCTGGATACGAAGACCAACCTGATGTGGACAGCGCGGGATAACGGAGCCGCTCTCAGCTTCCCCGGAGCAAGGGCCTACGCCACAAAGGCTTCCTTCGGTGGCTACACCGACTGGCGGCTGCCAAACGTTTCTGAACTCGCGGCGTTATTCGATAAAACCAAGACTCGCAAATCCTATTGCGCGCCAGCGGTCGACGAACTTGGCGCCCTTGCGGACGACGTCCATGTGACCACGGAGCTGATCCACATCTCCTGCACTCGTCAGTGGACCGCACAGGAAACGGACGCCAAAGCCGGGTCCGCGAAAGTCTTTGACTTCCACTCCGGAAACGATGCCGCGCGTCCTGATACGCCGGAGTTCATCGACACCGCAAGCCGCGTCCTGCTCGTCCGCGCCGCCAAGCCGTAAGCAACTGTGCCGGCCGTAGCGCCGATCTCCAGATTGGCTGTACTGAGGGCCTCCGGGCCCTCAGCTCGCCAGCGCCTTCTTCACTGCTTCGCTCACCAGCCGGCCTTCGGCGCGCAATCCGGCAGCCTGCAACTTCCCTTGCACAGCTTTGATCACCACCCCAATCTCCTTCGGCGTGGGGGCCTTCCCCGCGGAAGCCGCAATCTCAGCGATGGCCTCTGCGACCAGCACCAGCAGCCCGGCATCATCCAGAGCCTTGGGCAGAAACTCCTCAATCACCAGGATCTCCGCCGCCTCAATCGCAGCCAGCTCAGGCCGGTTGCCCTTCGTGAACTGCTCAATCGAGTCGCGCCGCTGCTTGATCATCGTGGCCAGCGCCTGCTGCTCTTCCGCCGGAGTCAGCGGTTCGCGCTTCTCAATCGCCTTGTTCTTCAGCGCATTCTTGATCAGCCGCAGCGTCCCGGTCCGTACCGCGTCGTGCGCCTTCATGGCCGCGACAGTCTGTTGAGTGATGAGTGCTTCCAATGCGCCTGCGTCCATTTCGATTTCTCTTTCCTTTTGCTTACTGCAGTTCAAGCTTCATGCAAATATACCCAACAATGTAATCACGACGCGTGGTCTCAGCGATATCGCGGTTCTTTACTAAATCCCGGATCGCCTCCTCCACAACGCTCCAAACCTTCGTGCCTTTATAAGAATCATAAGGGCAGGCAGACGCAGACTCCTCGCTCGCCTTTGTCGTGGTATGCGTCCCACTAACTTTGGATTGCATGGCTTTCCTCGCTGGCAGGTTCCGCAAGATTCTCGAATTGCTCAATCTGCACTTCCCCCTCAGGAAACACGGCCTTCACCTGAAGCTGTCCACCCATAGCCTGAATGAAATTGCGCAGCGTTGAAACATACATGTCCGTGCGCTTCTCCATCCTCGACACCGCACCCTGGTTCACCTGCAGAACTCTGGCGAGACTCACCTGTGTCAAGTTCCTGGCTTCCCGAAGCTGGTAAAGCGTCATCACCCCGGCAGCCTCCTTCACACGCTGCGCGATCTCCGCCTCTACTTCAGGTGAATGGGTTTTCCGAATATCTCTCCATTTTGTGGCCATCGGGTTCACTCTCCTATCTCTCGCAGGTGTTGAGCATAAATCGCTTCCGCTCGGCGGACAGCATCGATATACCAATTCGAGTTTCCTGTCTTATCGCCGCCCAGAATCAAGTAGCCATTCCGACGCGTGTCGAAGGCAAAAAGGATACGAAGCGGCCGACCGAAGTGTTGCACCCGCAGTTCCTTCAAGTTGGCACATTTGGATCCTTTCAGCGTGTCCACATAGGGTCGCCCCAGGGTAGGTCCGTATTCCTGGAGCATATCCACAGCGGCATCTACGCTCACTCCCTCTCGCTCATTCAGAGATTCGTACCAATCGATGAATTCGTTGCTGACTTCAACTTCCCAAGTCATTCTCCGATTATACCCTCGAAGTGATATGCCTTACAAGGAATAGTTCATCCATCAAGACCAAATCGAAACCAACCCAATTCGGGAGCAGAGCGCGATTTCGCACAGACCGGTATTCACATAAACCACAAAAATGTGTATTCTGTGATTGTTGCTGATCGGGATTGCTGGGGTCGAACCTGGCCCCGCCCCGGTCCCAAAAAAGGAGAGACCCATGATTCGCAAGACACGCCTTTTTACACCCGGTCCAACGCCTCTGCTTCCCGCAGCCCAGTTCGCCATGGCTGCCGCGGACATCCACCACCGCACACCGGAGTTTCGCGCCCTCTTCCAAAAGGTTCTGGCGCAGCTCAAGGTCTTCGTCGGCACGCAGAACGACGTGCTCCTCCTCTCGTCCTCCGGAACCGGCGCCATGGAAGCCTCAGTCTCGAATCTCACCTCTCCCGGCGACCGCGTACTCGTCCTCTCCGCCGGAAAATTCGGCGAGCGCTGGACCGGCCTGGCCAAAGCCTTCGGCTGCGAGCCCGACGTTGTCACCGCTCCCTACGGCCAGACCTTCGACCTTGAAGTCGTAAAGGCCGCGCTCAAGCCTGAACACAAGGCTGTCTACCTCCAGGCCACGGAAACCTCCACCGCCGTACGCCACGACGTTGAGGCCATCGCCAAGCTGGTCAAGGGAACCGACGCCCTCCTGGTGGTCGATGGAATCACCGGTCTAGGCACCACCCACTTCGACGTGGACGCCTGGGGCATCGATGTCCTCATCGGCGGGTCGCAGAAGGCGGTCATGATTCCTCCCGGCCTTAGCTATCTCAGCGTCAGCGAGAAAGCCTGGGCGGCCATGGAGAAATCTAAGAATCCCCGCTACTACTTCGATCTCCGCAAGGAACGCAAGAACGCCGTCAAGGGCGAAAGCGCCTATACTCCGGCGGTCGCGCTCATCGCCGGCCTCGGGGCGGCGCTCGACTACATCGCCGGCCAGGCAGGTGGCGATCTTGAGAAGGGCCGCATCGCGCTCGTCGACAATGCACAGGTAAACGCCGCCGCAACGCGCGCCGGCCTGGTCGCACTCGGCTTCACGCTCTTCGCGCCCACAGCTCCCGCGGCCGCAGCCACGGCAGTCTCGGTTCCCGAGGGCATGAATTCCGGCGACGTCGTCAAGGCGCTGAAGACAAGGTTCGCACTCGTCACGGCCAACGGCCAGGGCGAGATGCAAGGCAAAATCTTCCGCGTAGCCCACCTCGGCTTCTTCGACTATCTCGACACCGTTGCATTGCTCGGCGCCATGGAACACATCGCCAAAGACACCCTCGGCCTGCCAGTCGAATACGGCCAGGCAGTAGCCGCGGCGCAAAAGGTGTATGCGGAAGCAGTGAAAGGCTAGACGACAGGTTAAAGATCACAGATGACAGTCAGTTCAATTCGCAGCATGTTTCGTTCTTAACTGTCATCTGCAATCTGTGCCATTAACTGCCAACTGTAAGCTGTCTGCTGTTAGCTGGGAGCTGTTCTACATGCCTGACCTGACCTTCGGAGAAAAGCTGCTCATCGCCCGCAAGCAGCTTGATCTCTATCAATACGAGATGGCCGATCGGTTGGGAGTCCATCCCAACTCCATCACCAAGTACGAGCGTGGCGAAGGCAAGCCGCACGCGGCCGTTGTGCGCATGTTTGACCTTCTGTGCGAAAAACACGACATCCGCTTCGACGAGTACGAACCTGCGGAAGCAAGCAAGGGAGACGCAATGAAGATTGTTCTTGCAGAAAAAGTTTCGCCGGCCACTCTGGCGGTTTTTGCAGCCGAACCGGGCTGGAATGTATTGACCCACGACCAGTTGCCCGACGGCCTTCCAGCGGCCCTCGCCGATGCCGACGCTCTGGTTGTACGCTCCGCCGTTCAGGCTGACGATGCGCTCATGGAGCACGCTCCCAAACTGCGCGTCATTGGACGCGCCGGCGTCGGTGTCGACAACATCGACGCGGATGCAGCAACGCGTCGCGGCATCGTCGTCATGAATACGCCGGGCGCCAATGCGGTTGCCGTCGCCGAGTTGACCATCGGTCTCATGCTCGCCCTCGCGCGCAAACTCCCCGTCGCCAACGCCACCATGCACGCCGGTAAATGGGAAAAGAAGAACCTGCAGGGCTCCGAGCTGCGCGGCAAGACTTTCGGCATTCTGGGCCTCGGCCGCATCGGCCTCGAAGTCGCCAAGCGCGCCAAGGGATTCGGCCTTGAAATCCTCGGCAGCGATCCATTTGTCTCCGCGGCGGTAGCGCGCGAGAACGGCATCAAGCTCGTGACACTCGAAGAGTTGATCGTAGGCTCGGACTACATCACCCTCCACGTCGGCCTCACCACGCAAACCGCCGGCGTCATCAATGCCAAGAACCTCGCAGCCATGAAGAAAGGCGTGCGCATCATCAACTGCGCGCGCGGCGAGCTTATTGACGACGCAGCATTGGTCGCCGCGCTCAAGAGCGGCCACGTGGCAGGCGCCGCATTGGACGTGTTCGCCGTCGAACCGCCCAAGGAATCGCCCTACTTCGGTTTGGACAACGTCATTCTCACTCCGCACATTGCCGGATCCACCGGCGAAGCGCAAGAGGCCGTCGGCATCCAGATCGCCCGTCAGGTACGCGACTATCTCAAGCTCGGAGTCGTCCAGAACGCCGTCAATCTCCCCTCGCTGAGCCACGAAGAGTATGTCGTTCTCGCGCCCTATATCGATCTCGCTGGACGCCTCGGCTCCTTCCTAGCGCAGGCAGGCAAGGGAGGCATCGAGGCCATCGACCTCACCTACGGCGGTGCGCTGGCCGAGGCCAAAACAGAGCTGATTCGCAACGCGGCCATCGCCGGATTGCTGCAGGGTTCTGAGAACGTAAACCGCATCAACGCGGCAGCCGTGGCCCAGGAGCGCGGCATCCGCGTGCACGAAGAGAAGCAGGAAACCCATCGCGGCGGAGCGGCCAGTGTCATCACGGTAGAACTCCACACCGCCGCTGGAACCAGCCACGCCAGTGCCACCGTCATTCATGGCGAACAGCCGCGCCTCCTTGAGTTCGATGGCATCGACATCGAGACCCCGCTCGAAGGCGACCTGCTCGTCTGCCGCAACATGGACGTCCCCGGCGTCATCGGCCGCATCGGTTCCATCCTCGGCGAGCACGGCGTCAACATCGCAAACTTCGCCTTGGGCCGCGAGCGGGCTGGGCACAAACCGGTGAAGGCTCTTGCCGTCGTTCAGGTGGATGCGCCTGTCTCCGCCGCAGTGCTTGAAGACCTGGTAAAAATCGAAGCCATGCTCGAAGCAAAGCCCGTCAGTCTGCCGGAAGGCAAGTTCTGACACACTTATCCATCGAACCTGAAAGTCAGCACCAATGAAAAACCACCGCCAATCAGCGGTGGTTTTTTCACTTCGACATCGCAAGCAATCAGCCCATTGCTCCCGTGTGCCCAAGCAGGCTGCGCACATAGGCTAGCTGTCCCACATGATAGGTCTCGTGAAAAGCCATAAAATTCACCACGCCGCTCAATTTTCCGTCGGCGCTCGGTGGCCCTTGAGTTACCGGCGTTGCCAACAACTCTGCCGAAGCGGATTCCATCGCAGCCTTCAGGCGGGCGGACGACTCGCTCCACGCTTCCATCGCCTCTTCCGGCGTCGGATAGGCCACCGACTCGTCGCACTTTGCGCCGCGCCCACAAAGCGATAGCCACGGCTTTCCCCAGTCGTCTCCCAGCCGCTTCAGCACAGCGCTGCGCGCCCAGGCAACGTGCCCCACAATCCACAAAGCATGGTTCCCGGTGCCGCCCGGACGGCGCACCCACTCCTCGTCCGACAACCCTTCAACATTCTTTTTTACAAAATGAGTGTTCTGCTTGAAGCTTTCCGCCGCTACTGCGATTGACTCGGGAACTGGCATTTTGAATGCCCTCCTTTGCGATAATGCGTGTGCGTCTCAAATCTTACGCGTGAATTGCAGACCATCATGAAGAATTTCTATCCATTGATCGACGCAATGAAAAGCGGCGCACTCTGTAAAGAATGCACCGCGCAGTTTCATCCCAATATCACAATGATTACCATCTTCACGGTGGGCTAGACTCACCGGATGCGATAAACGAAGGCATCTTCCAGATACTTCCCACCGAACATCTGACCCCCCAAGCGCATTCCATAGGTGTCAGCAGATGAGGCAAACACGCGGCGCAGATCCCGAATGAAGGGATTGTCCATCGATCGCATCGAGATTGTTGGCTGCCTGTGAATGGATATTCCGGCCTTTTTTATGGCCTCATTGATTTCGGCATACCCAGAGCGAGAGGACGATTGGTCGAGACGATCCGAGGCGATCACCAGTCTCCAATCCTCGTAGTCCGGGATTTTGGCCCAGAGAGCGACATTGGGAGTCTTTCCGTCCCGATCCAGCGCATCAATCACTTCTTTTCCGTTCTCGATATCGAAGTTCACCAGGACTGCCTGATCCATCGCAACATCCCTCCTTCCTTCGATTCTACTGCGTCTATCAACAATTTAGCGCTCAACAAACCGTGCAGGTCGCCGATTGAATCATCAACGTAGAGGTGATACCGGCTCTGTTCCGACCATTCTCGAACATTTTCCCAATCGAGTTTCAGCTCTTCGTCATTGGCCACATCCCTCTTTAAAAGATCCGAGAGTCCCGCCAGTTCCAGCAGCTTTCCCAAGTCATGCGTATGGCTATCGTTGACCAGTTTCTTCTCCGGAAAATCGTGCTCGCGCGTTCTCTTCGCAATGCAGGCTTTCAGAGCGCATTCGACGGCATACCCTGCCAGATAGTATGCGCCGTCCGGGAGTTCGGCGGATAGCAAAGTCTTGGCTTCCTTGAGTCGTAATTCGGCAAGGCGCTGAAAATCGATGCGGTTCATTGCATTTCACCGTTCCTCTTACGCCCGGCTCAGGTAAGCCCCTTCGCTAGTATCTACGCGGATCTTTTCGCCTTCGTTGATGAACGATGGCACCTGCACCACCAGGCCCGTTTCCATCTTTGCCGGCTTGGTCACGCTCGATGCGGTTGCCGACTTCAGCCCCGGCTCGGTCTCAACCACTTCCAACTCCACGGCGGATGGCAACTCAATGCCCACAGCGTTCCCGTCGTGATAGCTCACTTTGATCTGCAGGTTCGGCGTCAGGTACTCCACCGCGTCGCCCAGGGTCGAGCCCTTCAGCACCGTCTGCTCGTAATCCACGGGATTCATGAAGTAGTAGTCGTCGCCGTCGGAGTAGAGAAAGTCCATCGACACTTCATCCACAACAACCTTTTCAATCGCATCGGCGGAGCGGAAACGGTGCTCGAACATGGCCCCCGTGCGAATGTTGCGCAGTTTGGCCTGGATAAAGGCGCGCAGGTTGCCGGGAGTGCGGTGCTCCACCTTGAAAACCAGGTGCAGTTGGTCGTTGTGTTTAATGATCATGCCCGGACGCATTTGAGTGGCGGGAATCGCCATAAAGTTTAAAGCTCCTTGCTTTTGTTGCGCTCAGTGCGCAAAGTGTGTCGGCCTTGGCCCATCTTTCATTGTAGCTTAGGGCTGGTTATCGCTGGCTTGCCTCGCCCGCCGCCACCTTGCGGTTGAACTCAGCCGACCCCTTGCGCGGCACGCTCAGCGATTGCCATTCGCCGCAACAGAAATGCTTGGCCAGCAACACAATCTGACCAACATGGTGCGGATAATGCGCCAACTGCCGATTGATTGCCTGCATCACCGAGTGCGCCTCGCCGCGAATCGTTATCGTCCGCCCCAGATCGGCATCCGTAAGCGGTTCAATCGCCCCAAAGACACACGCCCAGCCATGCTCCCAAAGCTCCATCAGCGCCGCGCGCGTAACTGGTGGATCTTCAAATTCCCCATCGCGATTACGGTCCGGTTTCTCTCCATCGGTAGTCAGAAAATCTGTCCACCGCGAGCGCATATTGCCCGTCATATGCTTCACAATCACGGCAATCGAATTCGCCTCATCGTCCAGCGCTTCGAACAACTGCTCCTCGGTTACCTGGTTCATAGCGCGCTCAGCCAGCCGCTTGTAATAGCGAAAGACCGCTACCGTATCCTGAATGTATGAAGTCGTAAATTCCAGTGCCATGCGGCCAGTCTAACCGGGCAGGGAATCCGTTGAAAAGCGCAGCGCTTCATTCCTTCAACCGCACCCGTCTGCCGCGCTATCATTCCCTATGCCGAAATCCATGGCTCTCAGATGGCGCTGCTTCTGCCCGATTCTCTGTTGCATATTCATTGCCGGAATCTCCACAGCATCCGCTCTCTGCCAAAGCACGCCGCCTCCCAGCGACCCCAAAGACCTCATGCGTCTTGCCGCACAATCCAATTCCATCGGCGGCGCCGACATGCATCCCTGGCATCTCAAGTTCCATTTCCAGGTCTACGATGAAAAAGGCCATCCCACCGGCCAGGGGACCTTCGAGGAGTACTGGGCCAGTGCCCACAAGTCCAAAATCATCTACACCAGCCCTGAGTTCACGCAGACTCGATACGAAACCGAATCCGGTGTTTTGTTCAGCGGTGATCGCGATCCCGCTCTGGGAATCTTCAGCCAAATCCTCAAGCAATTCATCAATCCCGTGGCGCTCGATGAGCATTTCGAGCAAGCCACCGTAATGCAGGAGAAACGCGACGTCAATAAATCCAAGCTTCTCTGCATAACCCAGAAGACTCGCATCACCCAGCCGTTGACCTATGAGTACATCGGACCATGGTACTGTCTCGACTCCGGCTCCTCTGCACTCCGCGCCGAGCTTTCCAATAACGGAGACCTGGATTTTACCCGCGAGAACCCTGTTAATCTGCAGGGTCACTTCGTACCCAGCGCCGTGTCATCCGTTCGCGGCAAAACTATCCTTTACACGGCCACGCTCGATACGGCGGAAACACTCTCAACCGTGAATGAAGCCGACTTCGCAGCACCGTCAACCGCCCTGCCACCTCCGCGCATTGTTTCCCTCTCACCAGAAGTTGCCCTGTCGTTTATCCTTTCCCAGCCCAAGCCTGTCTATCCACCAATCGCGGTGGCAGCCCGCGTCTCGGGCACTGTGGTCCTCGACATCACTATTAGCACTCACGGCCGAGTCCTTGGAGAACACGTAATTAGTGGTCCAGCCATGCTGCAACAGGCGGCTATGGAAGCTGTGAAGAATTGGACCTTTAAACACTTCACCGACAAGGGAGAACCGGTCCAGGT
>Ga0302319_10000228_pt1 | contig 121782 bp, 104 predicted proteins | sample Bog_T0_2_FD_203319 | JGI IMG/M metagenome (GOLD analysis project Ga0302319, IMG submission 203319) | Peat permafrost microbial communities from Stordalen Mire near Abisko, Sweden - Bog_T0_2 | ecosystem: Environmental > Terrestrial > Soil > Wetlands > Peat | place: Sweden: Abisko, Stordalen...
AGTGTTTGGGAACGATCCAAACCAGTGCGATGATTCATGCTTGATAAAGACTCACCGCAGGCGTAAAAGTTTCAGAAATGTCCGACTTTTCACACAGCCTCTCGCCGGAGCCAACCGCCGTTGGCGCTGCGGTTGCAATCCATGCCGCGAGCCGGCGGTGGCTCAGCTTTTTACGTTAGGCCACTTCGCGCGCCATGAAATTGTCCAAAAGATTATTCAGATATTGCTTGGTTGGTGCATTCATCTGGTTTGTTGTATGTATGGGCACCGGCCTGTATATTTTGCCGTGTATTTATCTTATTATGTGGCCAGTTTATCTTTTGCAGCTATTATTGCCTTCGGCAATGTCAGATTGGCTTGGTGGAGATCCTTGGCCGATTGAATCTTTGATTTCGCTTATTGCTTGGCTTTTACTTGCAGCGTTAGCAGCGGTGGTTAGCGATAGACTTTTAGTATGGCGAAAACGGAAGGATGTTAAGAAAGTATGAGTGATTACCAGTGGTTTAGTTTCACATTTGTAGTGCGACAAAATGGTTAGTAACAGACTTCGCTGGGCGGATTTGAGCTTATGAAAGAATTCATGTCATTATTAAAGATCGGTGGCTGGCTGAGCGTGCTTGGTGCCATACTATTTCTGACCGCCGCCTTTATCCTTTACCGTCATACCCAAAGTTTTGTCCATTCGGCGAGCCGGACGCAGGGCACGGTCACCAAGCTGGTTCTCTCCGGCAAATTTTATTTCCCGGTCTATACGTTCAAGGATGCGCGGGGAGTGAAACACAGCGTCCAGTCCTTGAGCGGAAGCAAACCAGCGGCCTATAAAATAGGCGACCTGGTCGGTGTCCTTTATCAACCGGATGAGCCGGACAATGCGGAAATTGACACGTTTCTGGATGTCTGGATTTGGCCGCTGGCTTTGGCTGGCTTTGGAGCCTTGGTTTTATTATTTGGGTTTGCCGGGTTGGCAGTGAGGTTTTTTCTGCGGAAGTTGCACGGCGACATGTCCACGGTTCAAGGCAACTGAGCATGATCCAGTCGCGCTACAATTCGCCGGAGCGCGCGGAGGACGGCACGCGGGCTGGTTTCAGGGATTGGCGGGCGGAGGCAGTTGATCCGGGGGCTTGATTTCAGGTTGTTCGTCGGGGTTGGCCCGGCGCACGCCGCCTTGCACCATCACATCGCCGTTGTCGTTGACGTTCAGGCGCGGGCGGGTGGTGTAGTAATCGTAAGTGTCCCGGCGCGCGAGCTCGCCGTCGGGCGTGATTTCGGCGTAGGTGAAGGCTTGCGCGCCGCTTTGGTAAAGCAGATGCAGGCGGCTGGCGCGATCCACCTGCGCTTCGGGCTGGCTGAACGAGACCATGGGGCCGATGGCGGAGACTTTGAAGACGCGGGATTCGGCGGCGTCGCTCACGCAAACGTAAAGCCGGAGCTGGGAGCGGAGATAGTTGGCTTCTTCGAGCATGTATTTGCGCATCTGCGGCGCGGCGTTCGTGCCGCCGGCCACGCCGAAATCCTGTTCCCATAGCCGCGCGCCGTTGACGATGTCAAAGCCCTTTTGCGGGCTGGTGATTTCCGCCGTCCAGTCGCGGATGCGCAATGTGGCGGTGACGCGGTAACGGCCCGGCTTGCTCAGCGTGAAATAGGGTTGCAGGTTCACATGCTTGGTGGCCATCTGCGAGGATTCGAGGTCGAACTCGCCGCTGACCGGCACGTCGGCATTCTTGACGACGACAAAGCCGTCCACGGATTCCACGCTGAACGTGAGCCAGTTCGCGTCCTCGCCGAAATGCACGCGCTGGCCGGAGCGGTTGGTGATCTTGACCGCGACCGGCAGGGTTTCGCCGGGCAGGAATTGCTCCTGATCCAGCACCAGTTCCACGCTCACCTGTGCCGAGGCGTGGAAAACCGCCAGCAACGCCAGCACCGTCACGAAAAGAGTTTTCATTTGTTAAGTGACAGGTTAAACCGTCGCGCGTTCGAGGCAATCTAAAACCAGCCGCTGGAAGCAGCCGATAAACGCGCGACCGCACGCTAAACGAATCTGGTCGCGTTTGCGCAGTTGAACTTGCCCCGCGAATCGGCTACGTTCTTCTGACTATGACGTTGACTGAAAAAATCCTCGCCCGCGCCGCCGGCAAAACTTCCGTGCAGGCCGGCGACAACATTTGGGTGAACGCGGACGTGCTCATGACGCACGACGTTTGCGGGCCGGGCACCATCGGCGTGTTCAAGCGCGAATTCGGCAAGGACGCGAAGGTCTGGGACAAAAATAAAATTGTCATCATCCCCGACCATTACATTTTCACCGCCGACTCGAAGTCCAACCGCAACGTGGACATCCTCCGCGATTTTGTGAAGGAGCAGGACATCCCGTATTTTTACGACGTGATTGACGACCCGAACGGCCACTGGCATTTTGACGCGAGCAAGGGAATGTTGAACCGACAATACGGCTCGCGCTACGCGGGCGTTTGCCACACGGCGCTGCCGCAAAAAGGCCACACGCGTCCCGGCGAAATTCTTTTTGGCACGGACTCGCACACCTGCATGGCGGGCGCATTCAACCAGTTCGCCACCGGCATCGGCAACACCGACGCGGGTTTTGTGATGGGCACCGGCAAATTGCTCATCAAAGTTCCCGAGACGATGCACTTCCGGCTCGAAGGAAAATTGCAGCCGGGCGTCATGGCGAAGGACATCATTTTGCATTGCATCGGCGAGATTGGATTTGACGGTGCGACGTATCGCGCGTTGCAATTTGATGGCGAAGGCGCGAGCAATCTCTCGATTGACGACCGTATGACGATTGCCAACATGGCCATCGAGGCTGGTGGCAAGAATGCGATTTTTGAATTCGATTCGCGCACGGCGGAATACGTGGACGCGCGCGTGAAATTGAACGGCACAAAATCCACTTACGAACCCGTCGCGCGCGACCGCGATGAAAAATTTGTCTACGAGCACACGGTGGATTTGAGCAAGCTCGAACCGACCGTCGCGTGTCACCCCGATCCCGGCCAGCGCAAAAAAGCGAAGGACATGGACATGAAATTGGACCGCGCCTACGTCGGTTCCTGCACTGGCGGCAAGACGAGCGACTTCGTGGAATTCGCCCGCGTGTTGCGCGGCAAGCACGTCGTGATTGACACGTTCGGCGTGCCCGCGACGCCAGAAATCGTGCGTGATTTGCAATCCACTTATTGGGGCAACACGACCATTTGGGACGTGCTCGTGAACGCCGGCGTGCAGATGACCGAAAACGCCGGCTGCGCCGCGTGCCTCGGTGGGCCGGTGGATACGTTCGGCCGCATCAACAAATCCGGCATCAAATGCATCAGCGCCACGAACCGCAATTTCCCCGGCCGCATGGGCGACAAGGAATCCCAGGTGTTTCTCGCATCGCCGATGACGGTGGCGGCGAGTGCCTTGACCGGCAAGGTGACTGACCCGCGCGAGTATTTGGGGAATTGAACCGGCGCTATTTCCGAATCAAGTCATCGCCGACGTAAATGCGGTAGTCCTTGATGCGGCCGCCGCCTTCCCCCTGGCGCGGGACGTAGCGGAAGCCGTAAATGGTCTGCGACTTGCCGAGGTTCAAAATCAACTGGTGCGGATAATCCGGCTGGGCGGCGCTCCATTCCGTGTGCCAGAAATTAGCCGTCTGCCCGTCAATCGCATTTTCCGCCGCGCCATCTTCGCTGGAACGCTCCTCGCTGTCCACATACGCAATCGTCCAGCCGCTGTGACTGATGGCGTTGCCGTCGGCGTCGAGCAAATCCAGTTCGGCGACGGCGGCGAAAGGCTTGCCGTCGTGCGGGTTCAAACCTTCGAGGCAGAAAAATTTTCCGGTGGCTGGCGCAGCGAATTTGATTTCCTGCGTGTCCGCTCCGGGTGCGAATGAACCGCTGTGAACCGGCGTGGCGGAATCCAGATTTAATTTCACGAACGGGCGGTGCGTCTTGCGAAAATCCAGTTGCGGACGCAGTGAATCAAGGATTGGTTTTTCCAAACCGGCGACGACGGGATTTTGCGCGCCGAGATAATCGAGAATGACAATTTCATTTTCGCCCGCGCGCAGCCAGCAGCCGGGTGCGTAGGCCGTTTGCGTCGGGCCGATGTTCCAGTAACGGCCGAGGCAATGGCCGTTGACCCACAAATCGCCCTTGCCCCAGCCGCGCAAATCCAGAAACGTGTCGCCGGCCTTTTCAAGATTAAAAGTTCCGCGCCAGAATGCGGGTGCATTTGAAGCGGGTCTTTCGCCCGTAAATTTCAAACCGGCAATCATCTTGCCATCCAGCGGCAGGCTGAAAATTTCCCAGCCTTGCAAAATTTCACCGCCTAATTTCACCGGTGCGATGAGTCCTTTGCGGTCGGCCATTTCGGGGCCGAAATTGATGCGGCCCATCGGCTCGACGAGGATGTCGAGCTGCGAATCCTTTTCGCGCGCGGGCAGAAGGATTTTTGCGCTTGCACTGCGCCGATCCAAAATGCCGACGCGCTTGCCATCGAGAAAAACGTAGCCGAAATCATGAATCGCCGCCGCTTCGAGCGTCGTCGCCGCGCCCGCCAGAATTTTGGTGCGATACAAAATGCAGCCGTAGCCCTGATCGTAGGCTTCCATGTTGCGCGGCGTTTGGTCTTCGATCGCCGGCGGAAGATTTTCAAAAATCGGCGCGGTTTCTTTCAATTCGACCGGCGCAAACGCGATGACGGGATTTGGCGCGGGCGGTTCCGGCAGTTTTTCTCCGGGCAAAAGATATTTGGAAAAAAGCTCGCGCGTCGCAAAAAATTTTGGCGTGGCCCAGCCCGCTTCGCTGATGGGCGCATCGTAATCGTAGCTCGAAGTGTCGGGCTTGAACGGACGGTCGCAACCGGACCACAGGCCGAACGTGGTGCCGCCGTGCGCCATGTAAATGCTGAACGACGCGCCGTCATCGAGCATGAGCTTCAGGTTGTTGAGGTATTTTTTGGTGTCGCCGTAATGATGCGTCGCGCCCCACGTGTCAAACCAGCCGGGATAAAATTCACTGCAAATCAGCGGGCCTTGCGGTTGCAACTGGCGCAGCTTCGCGAAATTTCTTTGCACATCGCTGCCGAAGTTTGCAGCTTGGAACAAATTCGTGAGCATGCCGTTTTTCATCACGTCCGGTGGATTGCACTCGAATAGCGGCACGTCAAAGCCCGCGTCAATCAGGGCCTTTCTTATTTCGTCCATGTAGCCGGCGTCCTTGCCGTAAAAACCATATTCGTTTTCCACCTGCGCCATGATGATCGGACCGCCGTGCGTGATTTGCAGCGGACCGAGCACGCGACCGACTTCTTTCAAATAACTTTTCACCGCATTGATGTAATTCGGATCGCGCGTGCGTAATTTGATGTCGTCATATTTCAGCAGCCACCACGGCGTGCCGCCCATTTCCCATTCGGCGCAGGCATACGGGCCGGGACGCAAAATGACCCACAAGCCTTCTTGCTGCGCGATGCGGCAAAATTCCGCGTCGTCGGCCTGGCCGGTCCAGACATATTCGCCGGGATGCGGCTCGTGCAAATTCCAAAAAAGATACGCGCAGACGGTGTTCAAGCCCATTGCCTTGGCCATCTTCAAACGCTGACGCCAGTATTCCATCGGCACGCGCGCGGCGTGGATTTCGCCGCAGCGGATTTGAAAGCGACTGCCTTCGAGCAGAAAATCATTCGTGCCGATGGCGAAAGTGTGTGTGGCGGGATCGGCGGCGGGCAGCCGCGTGACCAGGCCAATGAGGCACACGCTGGCCAGCAAAGTTATTTTCAATGACAAATGTTTTAATTTCATCGCAAAACTCGTTCGGCGGCGCAACCGGGAAATGCCGGAATCGCGCGGGTATGGCCAAGATAATAACAGTTTGCGTGATGGCCGGAAAGCAATTTTCAAACTTTCTGCGGTGGGCCAATTCACTAAAAAATCAACCCGCGAACAGCTTGGTTCATCCAAGCCAGAAAACACTTGCTGGCTCGTCGCCAGTTCAATGACACTCATAATTTAATTGAAATGCGGGGTTGATTGGGTGAAATTGGCCGGCGAGCCGGTTTGCCTTGCTCCAGATTTCTGGCGGATTTTCTGGTTGAACCTGAAATGGAAATCATTTTAAAAAAAATCACGGTCGTCCGGATTGTTGCCGCCGCGATTTTCCTCGCCGCCAGCGCCTCTGCCCAGACGCTTCCACGACAAGTACTACTGGGCCATGTGCCCGCAGTCGTGTCCCGGCTAAAACCGGTTGGCCGGGTGGCGGCGACCGAACGCCTGCCATTGGCCATCGGACTGCCGTTGCGGAATCAAGCCGGGCTGGATGTTTTGCTTCAGCAACTTTACGATCCGCACGGCACGAACTACCATAAATTTCTCACGCTGCTGGAATTCACCGCGCGCTTCGGCCCGACGGAACAGGATTACCAGGCGGTGCAGGATTTCGCGCGGTCGAATGGGTTTGCGGTAACGGGAACGCACGGCAACCGCCTCGTGCTGGACATAGAGGCGAACACGGCGGACATCGAACGCGCGTTTCAAATCACCCTGCGCACGTTCAAGCATCCGACCGAGCCACGCCTTTTTTTTGCGCCAGACACCGAGCCGTCCGTGCCGTTGAACCTGCCGGTGGCGGACATGTGGGGTTTGAGCGATTACGCGCGCCCCGCGCCGCTGGCGCGTCAGGTGGATCCTTCAAAAATCAAGCCGTTGAACTCCAACGGCTCGGGGCCGGGCGGCGCATATCGCGGCGGCGATTTCCGCAACGCCTACGTTCCCGGGGCCAGCCTGACCGGGTCAGGACAAATCGCGGCGGTGGCGGAATTTGACGGCTACTACCAAAACGACATCACCAACTACGAAGGCCAGAGCGGCTACACCAACGTGCCTTTGCAGAATGTTTTGCTGGACAGCGTCAGCGGAATGCCAGGCTACAGCGGCGCGCAAAACGCCGTGGTGGAAGTATCGCTGGACATCGAGCTGATCGTTGCGATGGCACCCGGATTGTCCAAGGTGATCGTCTATGAAGGCAGCAATCCGTATGATGTTTTCAACCGGATTGCCACCGACAATTCCGCCAAGCAGATCAGTTGTTCATGGTTTTGGAATCATGGGCCGACTCATAAATGGTTTAATGGTATTTCCGGCACGACGCTCGACTCGCAGTTGATGCAAATGGCGGCGCAGGGACAGTCGTTCTTTCAGGCCTCCGGCGATTCCGACGCCTACACCGGCAGTCAGGCGTTCGGTTCTGCCGGCCCGACTCCTATGGACAGTGTTTATGTCACCAGCGTCGGCGGAACATCCCTGACCATGAACGGCTCCGGCGCGTCTTGGTCTTCCGAGACCGTTTGGAACTGGGGTGGCAACGCTGGTTCCGGCGGCGGCATCAGTTCAAATTATTTCATACCCGCATGGCAGGCAAATGTAAGCATGGCGGCCAACTCTGGTTCCACCACGAGACGCAACCTGCCCGACGTAGCGATGACGGCGGACGCAGTTGATGTGATTCACGACAACGGCAGTTCCGGCGCATTTGGCGGCACCAGTTGCGCCGCGCCGCTGTGGGCCGGCTTCTGCGCACTCGCCAACCAACAGGCCATCGCGGCGGGCGGAACAAATGTTGGATTTTTGAACCCTGCGCTCTACGCCATTGCCGCCGGCACAAATTACAACAGCTGTTTTCACGACATCACCACCGGCAACAACATCGGCAACAACACGCCGGGATTGTTTTACGCGACCAACGGCTACGACCTCGCCACCGGCCTCGGCACGCCAAACGGCACGAATCTGATCAATTTCCTCGCGCCGTTGCCATGTTTTCTGATCTTGCCAGCCGGCCAGAACGTGACCAACGGCGCGAGCCTCGCGTTCAACGCCACCGCCGGTGGACGGCCGCCGTTCAGCTACCGATGGCTTTTGAACGGCACCAACCTGCCCGCCGGCGGCAACGTCTCCGGCACCGCCAGCAACGTTTTAGCCATCACCTCGGCCACAACCAACAACAGCGGCAATTATCAAATCATCGCCACCAACAACTTCGGTTCCGTGACCAGCAGCGTTGTCGTTTTGTCCGTTGGCTTCGCGCCCGCCCTTTCCGCGCCGCCTGCCAATTTGACCATTTTGTCCGGCAGCAACGCATCATTCAGCGCGACGGCGGGCGGCTCGGTTCCGCTCGTTTATCAATGGCGCAAAAACGGAACGAACCTTGCCAACGGCGCGGGAATTTCCGGCGCGACCAGCAACGTTCTCACGCTCAGTGCCGTCACGACGAACAGCAGCGGCAGTTACAATGTGTTCGTCACAAATAATTTTGGTGCCAGCGCCGGCAGCGTGGCCGTGCTGACCGTGGTGCTGCCGCCGACAATCGCCGCGCTCACGAACCAGACCATCGAATGCGGCAGCAACACCACCTTTGTCGCCAATGCTTCCGGCACGCCGCCGCTGAATTTTCAGTGGAGCCTTGACGGTTCGCCGCTTTTCGGCGCGACCAACACCATTTTTTCCCTGACCAATGTCCATTCGCCGGGCCACACCATCGTCCTCGCCGTCACCAATCTTTACGGCAACGAAACCAGCAGCGCCGCTTTGACCATCCAAGACACGACTCCGCCAATCATCACGCAATGCGCGGCGGCGCAGACGCTTTTTGCCGGAACAAATTGCACCGCGATTTTGCCGGATTACACCGGCGGATTATCGGCCACCGACGCTTGCAGCGGCATTGTGCATTTCACCCAACTGCCGCCGGCGGGTTCGGCGCTGCCGCTGGGGACAAATTTCGTGACGTTTTTTGTGGACGACGGAAACGGCAACACAAATTACTGCACTGCGCCGGTGACAGTGCAGGAGGCGTTGCCGCAAATCTGGTGGCAAACCTCGAGCCAGACCAACCACGCCGGAACCGGCGCGAGCTTCAGCGTGAATGTGACCGCCTGTTCGCCCGTAAGTTGCCAGTGGTATTTCAACGGCTTGCCCGACGGCGGCCAGACGAACAACATTTTTGCTTTTGCGCCAGTCAGTTCCTGCAACGCGGGAAATTATCAGGTCGTCGCCACCAGTGGCGCCGGTTCCGTGACCAGCTCGGTCGCCGTTTTGGTGGTGATCAATGACCCGACCAACATTTCGCCGGCGGGCGCGTTCCAAGTCGGCACGCAGACCGAGTGCAGCGGCATCGTGTTCAATCCGGGTTCCAGTTACATTTGGGAAATCAGCGACGCGGCGACCAACTGGGATTGGCTGAACATTTCTGGCGCGCTGAATGTGGAAGCCAACAGCACCAACCCGTTCACGATCAAAATCATTTCGCTCACCGCATCGAACACACCCGGCCTGGCGGCGAATTTTTCGGGCGCGTCGAATTACCACTGGATCATCGCCACGGCGACCGGCGGCCTCACCAATTTTAACCCGAACTCGTTCGCCGTTGACGCCAGCGCCTTCGGCAACGCCTTTGGCGGCAACTTCGGCGTGGTGCAGCAAGGCACAAATCTGGTGCTGCAATATGTCGCGCCGCCCGCGCCGCTCGCCTTGTCCGCCGGCACCGTTTTAGGTGACGGCACATTCCAGTTGAGCTTTAACGGGCCGGTGAGCCAGACCTACCGGATTCTTGCGGCGACCAATCTGTTCACGCCGCTGTCCAACTGGAGTGTGTTGACGACGGGAAATTTCAACGGCGGCGTCATTCTGTTCACCGATGTCACCGCGACCAACCTGCCGTTCCAATTTTACCGCGCCGTTTCACCGTAAATTATTCAGCCCAGAATAATCACGGCGGAAAACCGATGGCCAGCTTCACCGTTGAATATTCCGGGTGAATTTTTCCGTCGCGCGTGCGGATGATCAACTCCGGCTCCGTCCATGTCTGGCCGCGAAACCATTCCGGCAAATCTTCCGCGCGCATCATCCCGAACAACGCGACGAGCGGCGGATCGCCTTCGCGAAAAACGACCGGGCGTTTGCGCACGATGACCAGGCCGGAATTTTTGGCACCCGCTTCCACGCGCGCAAGCTGTGCCGGCTCCTGTGGAAAAACGCACGCGAAAAACCCGCCAAGCGCAAGGTGCTTGACGGCGGTCGTGCAATAATCGGCAACGGTTCCGCGAAGTTCAAATCGGCACGCGAGCTTTTGCGGTTGCTCGCTTTCAACGCCGGCGCCGAGCGGAAAATACGGCGGGCTGCCGGTGATCAAATCAAATTTTTCCTCGGCCCGCAAAATTTCCGCCGCGCGAAAATCGCCGGCGCGGATTTCGTAGCGTTCGGCCAGCCCGTTGTAGCGCGCCGATTTTTTGGCGAGCGCCACACTCTCGCTCTGCGCTTCGACTGCCACGAATTTCGCGCCGGGCAGACGCCACGCGCAAATCAGGCCGACGGTGCCAATGCCACTGCCGAGGTCGAGCGCGGTGCGCGCGGTCGGACACCAGGTAGTGCCATACCACGCGGTCAAAATGTCGTCGGTGGAGAAACGATGCCCGTCGCGCAGTTGAAAAATCCGGAAATGGCCGCTGATGGCGTCGAGCGTTTCGTGCGGTTCAGCCATGACGCCAGCCGCGAGTCCCGGCGGCAGCGGGCCGGGTTTGGCCCAGCCGTTAAAATGCGTTTCAGATTTCAAGGCGCAATTTTTTTCGCCGGGACGTTCAACGGCTCGATATGCACCAGCACGTCGCTGACTTCCGGCATGGTCTCGCGGATTTTATCTTTCACGTCGTGCGCGATCTCGTGCGAGCGCAGCACGGTCATCAGCGGATCAACTTCCACGTGCATCTCCACAAAAAAAAGATGGCCGGCCTTGCGCACAAAACATTTTTCTACGCGCGCTACGCCGGACGTATCCGCCGCGAGCCGTCGGATGCGCTCGACGATTTTAGGGTCGGGCGCCTCGTCCATCAATTCGCTCAAGGGTGGGCGCAGCAGCAGCCAGCCGTTGACGCCGATGATGCCGGCGCAAAAAATCGCCGCCGCGTCGTCCGCCCACGAAAAATTTTCGCCGCCGACCAGCGCGATGCTGATGCCAATGAACGCGCCCGCGGAGGTGATCGCGTCGCTGCGATGATGCCACGCATCGGTTTTCACGGCGGAATTGTCCGTCGCGTCGCCTTCGCCGATGACAAAACGGAACAAGCCTTCCTTCACGACGATGACGACCACCAAAACGATGAGCGTAAACGCGCGCAAGGGCTCGCGTGGCAGATCGGATATTTGCGGATATAAAAACTGGTAAATATTAATGGCCGCTTTTCCGGCAATCCAAATCGCCGCGGCCAAAAGCATCACCGCGCCGAACGCGCCGGCGAGCGGCTCGGCCTTGCTGTGGCCGTAAGGATGTTCCTTGTCGGGCGGCGCGGCGGCGACGACGATGCCACGCCAGACGACGAGCGAATTGAAAATGTCTGCGAACGATTCCGTCGCGTCCGCGATGAGCGCGTGCGAATGGCCGAAGATTCCCGCCAGAAATTTTGCCGCGCCCAAGACGACGTTCACCGCGATCCCTAAAAAGGTCGCGCGCAATCCGCGTTGGAGGCGATTGTCCGGCACGGGGAATTATTAACCACGAAGCACTTGAAATGACAGAAAGAATGTACGAATGACGATTTCCGATTTACGCGCGTGCCTTAAAATTCAAGCGGTCTCATAAATCGTATATCGCAAATCCTAAATCAGATGGCAGAACATCGCGTCGCGCAGCTTCGGCTCGAACCAGGTGCTTTTCGGCGGCATGATGCCGCCGGCGTCGGCGATGCTCATCAAATCCTCGATGCTCGTCGGGAACATCGAGAACGCGCAGGCGTATTCGCCGCTGTTCACGAGTTTTTCCAGTTCCGCCGTGCCGCGAATGCCGCCGACGAAATTGATTTTTTTGCTCGTGCGCGGATCGTCAATTCCAAAAATCGGCGCGAGAATGTTTTTTTGCAGCAGCGTCACGTCGAGACGTTCAATGGGGTCGGCCACGTCGGTGAATTCGCGCTTGAACCTGAGCCGCAGCCATTCGCCGTCAATATACCAGCCGAGCATGTGCTTGCCGGCGGGCGTGGCGGATCCGCTGCGGATGGATTCAATCACCGCCTCCAGCTTCAGCGCGAGTTCGAGCGGCGTGAAACCGTTCAAATCTTTCAGCACGCGGTTGTAGGGCAGTATCTGCATCTGGTTGTGCGGAAAAATCACGGCGAGAGATTGTCCGCTCTGTCCCCTGCCCTGGCGCGATTGAAAAACCCGCGCCGCCGCCGCGCTGCGATGATGGCCGTCCGCGATGTAAAGGAACGGAATCTGCGCGAACTGCGTCTCGATGAAATTGATTTCGTCCGCGCTGGAAATGGTCCACGACGTGTGGCGCACGCCGTCCTTGGCGGTGAAGTCCACCGCGGGCGTCCCGGAAATTTTTTCCGCGACGAACGCATCGAATTTTTCCAACGCGCGATACGTCAAAAACACCGGGCCGGTCTGCGCGTTCAAAGTTTCGATGTGGCGCACACGGTCATCTTCCTTGTCCGGCCGCGTCAACTCGTGTTTCTTGATGATGTTCTGTAAATACTCTTCGCAGCTTGCCGCCGCGACCAGGCCGACCTGCGAATGTTGGCCCATGATTTGCCGGTATAAATAAAAGCACGGCTGGGCATCCTGTTTGAGCGCGCCCTGCGCAATGAGCTTCTGAAAATTCTCCGCGCCTTTCGCATAAACTTCCGGCGAATACACATCCGCGCCCGGCGGCAAATCTATCTCCGGCTTGCTGACGTGCAGGAAGCTCAGCGGATTTTCGCGCGCCATTTCGCGCGCCTCGTCGGACGACATCACGTCGTAGGGCAGTTCGCAGATTTGCGAGGCGAGTTCAGGTTTGGGCCGCAGCGCGGCAAAAGGTTTCAGTGTGGCCATAAGGCAGCGCGAAAAATACGGGCAGCCGCGCTCCGGCGCACGCACAAATTGAGAACGCTTTTGCCAATTTCCGCAAAGCTGCTATTATTTTACCATGTCTAAAGTTCTTAAAAACCCGCCGGCACCATTGAAACTCGACGACAAGCAAAGCGAACGCGATACGCGCGAGCTGCGCATTGACAAGGTCGGCGTGCGCGGATTGCGATTTCCAATTCAGGTGCGCGACAAGGCGCGCAGCGTGCAGAACACCGTCGCGACCATCGGGATGTTCGTTGATTTGCCGAAGGAATTCAAAGGCACGCACATGAGCCGCTTCGTCGAGGTGCTCAACGCGCACGGCAGCGTCATCCATGTCGAGAACATCGCGGAGATTTTGCAGTCGCTGCAAAAAAAATTGAACTCCGCCACGTCGCACATCGAGATCGAATTCCAGTATTTCATGTCCAAACAATCGCCGGTGTCGCGGCTGGAAAGCTTGATGGATTACACGGCGCGGTTCGACGCGGCGGCGTGCGGCGCGGAAATTGATTTTGTCCTGACGGTGAAGGCGAACGTGACGACGCTTTGCCCGTGCTCCAAGGCGATTGCCAAATACGGCGCGCACAACCAGCGCGGCGAGGTGACGGTGCAGATCCGTTCGACGAAATCGGTGTGGATCGAGGACGTGATCGGAATGATTGAAGGCTCGGCGAGTTCGGAACTTTACGCGCTGCTCAAGCGGCAGGATGAAAAGGCGGTGACGGAGCGCGCGTATGAAAATCCGGTGTTCGTGGAGGATTTGGTGCGCAACGTGGCGCTGCGGCTGAACGCGGACGCGCGGGTGAGCTGGTATAAAGTCGAGGCGGAAAATTTCGAGAGCATCCACAATCACAACGCGTATGCGTGCATTGAGAAGGGGTGAAAAGAAATTATAGGAAGACGAACCAAAAAATTATTTCTCTGTCTTCACGGTAATCGTAACGTTAGAACCAATGTTTGAAATAATAGAGATGTTCGTGGCGATTGAACTAATTGGAACTAATTGACTCTCGACCTTCTGCGCGATGATTTGAGCCTGTGCGAAGTCGCGAGCCAAACGATTTGTGCCAGTTGGCGCACCAAACCGGCGCTCATAATCTCTTACATCGCTAAGGACAAGAATGCCGAACGAACTTTTAATTTTCTGAAGATCGCCTCGCTCTGCTGCCTCATACATTGCCTTATCCGTGATCAGTCGGAACGCGGCGTCTTTCTTTCGGTCTGCACGCTGCGTTCCTGCGTGAAAACAAAGCACTGCTACGGCCAATAATAACGCGATGATGATGATGTCTTTTACTTTCATGGCGCGAGCACCTGATTATTGAGTTTGTAAATTTCGGCGCTGCATTTCACGAATTTGAGATTGCAACCGCAAAACCCGCTTGTCCAGCCGTTTTGAGCAAACCATTTGAGTTTTTCATTTGACGCGGCCGGAAATTGAAATTAGTATTTTTCACATGAAAAATGCTGATTTAACCATTTCGCAGCTTTCGGCTTCCGTGCCAAAAGCGGTCCGGGAAACGGAGGATTACGGCGTGCGGGGCATCACGCGGAGCGGCAAGGCGGTGGCGTTCCTGGTTTCGCGCGAGGTAATGGAAAGCATCCTCGAAACGATGGAGCTTCAAAAAAACTCGACGCTGATGAAGCTGGTCAGAGATTTCAAGGCGGGCAAGGTGAAGTTCACAAAAGTTCCCGATGAAGACTGAAGTGCGCTGGTCAGATCAGGTCGCGGCTTTTGTGTCAATGTTGCCGCCGGATGCCAAAAAGAAATTGCGGGCGGGCATCCGCGCGCTGGTTTCTGACACGGGCGACATTCGTCCATTGGTGGATGAGTTGACCGGGTTTCAGCGTCTTCGCGTGGGTGAATTTCGCGTAATCTACATTGACATTTTTGAGCACGGAAAACGCGTCCGCTTCTGCCTGTTCGCGGAACGGCGGGACGTGGTTTATGAATTGTTCCGCAAGATGGTGCTGGATGACATCCGCAATTGATTTCCGCGTTTTAACAAACGCAGCCACACCCGAAAATTTCTGAAAATTTGTGTGGCGTATTTGATTTCATCTGCTAGATTCCCGCGCTCTTGACGAACCGGCTTTATGGCCGGAAATCAATTTAATTTTGTGACTGCAAAGAAAAAAGAAATCAAAAAGTCCGCGTCGCGCGGCAGGTCGCCGGCGTCCGCCACGTCGGCCTCGATCCTTGGCCGGCCGATTGCCAAGGCCAGCGCCGCCTTTGAACCGAAAAAAGTGAAGGCCGAGTGGCAGAAGTTTTACGTCAACCTGCTGGCATTGCGCGAGCAGTTGCTCCACCAGATGAACGGCCTGGCGAAGGAGTCCGCGCAGGAGATGCCCGGCTACAGCCTGCACATGGCCGACTCGGGCACGGATAATTTCGACCGCGACTTCGCGTTGAGCCTGCTCTCGTCCGACCAGGACGCGGTTTATGAAATCGAGGAGGCGCTCAAGCGCATCGAGAAAAAAACCTACGGCGTCTGCGAATTGACCGGGAAAAACATCCCGCGCGCGCGGCTCGAGGCGATTCCGTGGACGCGGTTCACAGTGGATGCGCAGGCGCAACTGGAAAAAGAAGGCGCGTTGCGTTCGCGCCGGCTCGGCCAGTTGGGTTCCATTGACGCCGCCGGCGCCGTGTCCGACGTGGAGACCGAGGACGGCGAAGAAGTTGAAGAACAGAAAAAAGAAAAGGAATAATTTATGGCCAGAGAAGTCATCACCATCGAATGCACCGAGGCGCGCAAGGAAGGCAAGTCGCCCTCCCGCTACAGCACGAGCCGCAATAAAAAGCTGCAGACGGAAAAGCTGGAAATCAAAAAGTATAATCCCGCGCTCCGCCGCCACACCTTGCACAAGGAGATCAAATAATTATGCCACGCAAGACGAACACCGAAAAAGACAAGCGCGGTTCGCGCCGCACAACGGAGCAACGCACGCAGCGCCCGAAGCCCAAGATTGACTTCACCGAGGACGCGCTTGATTACAAAAACGTCACCCTGCTCCGCACCTTCGTGACCGACCAGGGCCGCATCCTGCCGCGCAAATACACCGGCCTGCCCGCGCACTACCAGCGCCGCATGACCACGGCCATCAAGCGCGCCCGACAGATGCTGCTGATGAAATAGTTTTTGAAAATTAAAAATAAAACCGTCCGATGGCGTGGCCGTCGGACGGTTTTATTTGTCTAAATATTTTTTGAACGAACGAGGCTGTTTATTCCCGCCGAAAAGCTTCCCACCAAAGCGTCAACCTAAAAAATTGTGAAGTCAATTTTAACGTCGTTGGCGACTCCCCAATTAACCACTAGCCCTCTAGGACAAGTGGCGTTTTCTGAACACTGTGGACAAATCTGACCCTAGGTCATTTCCTCGGCCAACCAGTCGCCGAGGTGGAGATACTCCTTGATTTTTCGCCGCTCGTAACGGTTTTTGAGGGACTTTTTGGGATGATTCACCGTTTTACGAAACGGATGTTTCGGATTGCGGATTGCTTCGCCCATGAACTCCAGTGTCTTTATCATAGCATTGATCCTTTCTCAAGCCAGTCGCAGCGTAAATAATGCCAACCACTCCGTCTGGCCGCCTGATTTTCAGTTTCACAATCTTATCACGATCACAAAACATCAGACTGGCGTGGTGGTGGCGATGTTCAAAATAATTTGCGCGATCAAAATTTATGCGAACCCGAACGCACCCGATCGCCATTCATTTTCCGTTTGGCCAACGACCAGTTCTAAACCCAACGCGGCAAAATTATTTTCAACCTCCGCAAATTCCGATTTCAAAATTCCCGCCAGGATCAGAATCCCGTCGCGATTCAATTGCGCCACGATTTTTTTGCGTTCCGCGAAGAGCAGATTTGAGATCAGGTTGGCGCAGATCAAGTCGAAATGCCGCGCCGGCCGCCGCGGCAATTTTCTGACATCGCGCCGGGCAAGGTGAATTTTTTTTGCGACGCCGTTGGTCCGCGCGTTTGCGCGGGCTACTTTGACCGCCGCCGGATCAAAATCAAACGCGTCCACCGGCGCGCAGCCGAGTTTGGCCGCGGCAATCGCCAGAATTCCTGAACCGGTGCCGATGTCCAAAAAAGATTTTGCGGCGCCGAATCTGTGGCCCGATTGCCGGCGCACAACGCCAACGCTGCAAACTACCGCTGTGATTTGCTTCAGGCAAAATGCCGTCGTCGGATGCTGACCGGTGCCGAAGCTTAATCCGGGGTCTAGGATGACGACGGCTTGGTTTTTTTTCGCGCGCCGTTTGCTCCAGCTTGGCTTGACGAGCAGTGCGCCGCCGATTTCGATGGGGTTGAAGTGCCGCTTCCACGATTCCGCCCAATCTTCGCGTTTCACACTGGTGACCTTAATTTTTCCCGCGCCAATTTCCAATCCGCAGTTTTTGATTTGCGCCAGCCCGGCGGAAATTTTATTTCGGATTGCCGGTGGAAATTTTTTGCCGCTGAAAACGCTGACCAGGCTTGTGCCTGTTTCAAAGTCAAAGCAGGCCGCCGGCGCGCAGCTCGACTGTGAACCGAGCAGTTCGCCGACTGCGTCCTCGGCTTCGAGCGTGGTCGCCACCGAAATCCGCCAGAGCGGTTTGCCTGATTTCATTAGATAGGAACCGGCGGACATCCGCCCGCCAGATTTTTTACGCCGGCAAATCGCGCCACGGCGTGAAATTAAGCAGTTCAATTTCGTTCAGGTGCGGGTGCAGCGCGACCTGCGTGACGCTGGTGTATTCGATGTCGAACGCCGCGGTTTTCGGCAGCGGCAAATTTACCAGCAGCGCGAGCATCATGCGGATGACGCCGCCGTGGCAAAAAATGGCGGCGGTTTTCCCGCGATTCTGGCGGATGATTTTGCGCAGGCACGGTTCGATGCGCTTGCGGAAGTGAACGGTGCTTTCGCCGTTCGGCACGACGCCAAGCTCGATTTTGTCCAACCACTCGTAGGGTTGGACGCCGAATTTTTCGCGCACCGCGTCCCAGCCAAATCCCGTCCAGTCACCGAAATCAATCTCGCGCAGGCCGGGCATGATGACGGCTTTGACCGGATGATGCCGGCGCGACGGCGCGAACGTCTGCTGAACGCGCTTCATCGGGCTGGCGTAGATGGCGTCGAATTTTTTGCCGCGCAAAAACTTCGCCAGCAGCTTCGCCTGCGCGTGGCCGCGCTCGGAAAGGTTCATGTCAATCTGACCGCCGAAAACTTTTTGATAGCGCGGCTCGACTTCGGCGTGGCGGATCAGCAGCAGCCGGGTCGGCGGCAACGGTTTAGATTTCCGCCGCGAATTTTTTTGGGAGGACATGGTCAGATTTCTGCGAGGGCTTTTTGCTGCGCGGCGAACAGTTCGCGGATGCCTGATTTGCCGAGCGCGAGCAAATCAGCCAGTTGCGACTCGGTAAACGTGGCCTCCTCGCCGCTGCCCTGAACTTCGATGAATTCGCCGGCGGAATTCATCACAAGATTCATGTCCACCGACGCGGCGACATCCTCGGTGTAGCACAGATCCAGCAACGGCTGGCCGTTCACGATGCCGATGCTCGCCGCAGCGATGGCGTGAAGCATCGGATTCTCCGTGACTTTTTTTCCGGCCAGCAATTTGTTCACGGCCAGCGAGAGTGCAACAAATGCGCCGGTGATGGCCGCCGTGCGCGTGCCGCCGTCGGCCTGCAAAACATCACAATCAACGCAAATCGTCCGCGCACCGATTTTATGCAGGTCAATTGCGGCGCGCATGGAGCGGCCGATGAGCCGCTGGATTTCAGACGCACGGCCGTCCAGTTTGCCCTTGGTGATGTCACGCGGTTTGCGTTCCAAAGTGGAATACGGCAGCATCGAATACTCGGCCGTGAGCCAGCCGCCCTCGACTTTTTGCTCCTTCATCCAGCGCGGCACATTTTCCTCGACGGTCACGCCGCAGATGACACGCGTGCTGCCCCATTCGATGAGCGTGGAGCCGGCGGCGTGCGGCGCGATGTGGTTTTGAAAGCGCACCGGTCGGAGTTGGTTGGCGGCGCGGCCATCGGCGCGCGGAGTTGGTTCAGCCATAAGCGGCGCGATGTTAAACGGCAACCGCGCGGCGGCAAAGATGAAAAGTTGTTTACCGCGTGGGCAATAAATTTGACACGGAATAATCCGTTTGCGAGATTTGCCGGTGTAGAATCCGTGCCGGCAATTTTGACCCAATACAACATGAAAACTCACGTCCGCGTTTTTTTGCTCCTCGTTTCGGTTTTCTTTTGGAGCCTTCACAACGGCGTGGCCGGCAGTTCCAGTTTTAACCTGACCAATACGTTGCCGGTCGGAAACGGCCCGACTTCGATTGCCGTGGCGGACGTGAACGGCGACGGTTATCCGGATTTGATCAGCGCGGATACCGGCGGCACCACGCTGACCGTTCTGACCAACAACGGGCTGGGCGAGTTCGGCCTGTTTTCCACCATTTCGCTGGCGACGAATGCCATTTCCGTCGCGGCGGCGGATTTGAATGGCGACGGACATCCGGATCTGGTTTGCGCATACCTATTCTCGGCATTGGGTGGAGGCAATACCCTGACGGTCTGGACCAACAACGGCGCGGGCGGGTTCGGCTCCAACAGCACTTTGGAAGCCGGCTTCGGCACCTATTTTGTAACGGCAGCAGCGCTGCACGGCGGCAGCAATCTCGATTTGGTCTGTGCCAACTCCGACCTGCAATATGGAAACAATTTGACCGTCTTGACCAACAACGGCCACGGCGTTTTTCCCCACAGCGCAAATTACGGAGTCGGTGCCGGCCCCGTTTCCGTTGCGGTGGCCGATGTCAACGGCGACGGCAGGCCCGACCTGATTTCCGCCAATTCCGGCGACGGCACGCTGACCGTATTGACCAACGAGGGAAACTCCATATTTGCCTTCATGTCCACGATTCCCGTCGGTTCCGGCTCCGGTTCCGCTCCCTACTCTGTAGTGGCGGTGGATGTAAATGGCGACGGCAAACCAGATTTGATTTCCGCCAACGCCAACGACTCTACGTTGAGCGTGCTGACCAACAACGGCAACGGCAGATTCACGCTCGCGGCCACGCTGACGGTTGATCAGACTCCCCTCTGTGTTGCCGCCGCCGACGTGAACGGCGACGGCAAGCCCGACTTGATCTGCGCAAATTATGACAGCAGCACTTTGACGGTCTTGACCAACAGCGGCGGCGGCCAATTTGGTTTTTACACCACCCTCAACACTGGCGTGAATCCGCAATTTGTTGTCGCAGCGGATGTCACCGGCTTTGGCCTGCCGGACCTGGTCAGCGCAAATTCTTCCGACGTCACATTGTCGCTGTTTTACGATGCGCCGTATCCGCCGAAATTTTCCGGCATCAGCAAAACTGCCGCGCAGAACGTCACCGTTTCCTGGCTGGTGCCGACGAATGGATTTGTTCTGCAACAAAGCACCAATCTGGCCACGGGCAACTGGTCAAGCTACCCCGGCACGGTGAGCGACGACGGCGTCATCCGCGGCGCGACCACCAACACCTCGGCCAGCCAGTTGTTCTTCCGTCTGTCCCATCCGTAGAACCGCAGTTATTTTTTGCCGACCTCAACACCGGCGAACAAATTTTCCAGCGTGTTCAACGGCTCGTTTTTTTTTGGCTGCAGGATCAGGCGCAGATACTCCACCGCGTCCGGTACGTTGCGGATGGATTTGGGCAGGACCGCGCCGGCGGCGTTGGCATGACCGCCGCCCTGGAATTTTTCCGCGACCTTGAGCGCCTGACCGTTGCGGCTGCGGAAACTGGCCAGGACGAGATTGTTCGCGCGCCGGAAAAGCGTGACCAGCACCGGAAATTTCGTCGCCCCGCTCTCCAACAATTGATGCACGACCAGGTTGTTGTTGCCGACCACCGTGTCCACGTAGCCGACCGTCGGGCTGATTTCCGAAACATTTTTTTTGCTCCACTCAAAGCCGAGCGGATCCTCGACGCGGCGTTTGGTGACCATGACTTCGAGCAGCGGATGGTTCAGCAACTTTTCAATGTCGCCACCGATCAGCGCGTGCAGGTTCCAGAATTGATAAACTTTCACCAGGCTGGCGTAATCGCCGGCCAGGACAAAATCCGGGTCGTCCTCCAAAAACAAATCCGCGACGTTGTTCAAATGCACGAGCCGGTCCAGCGCCGGCGAGCCCAGGCCGTGTTGCTGGCAAAGTTCGTAGCAGAGCAGCCCGGCGGATTTTTTCAGGTCATGGATGAGCAGCGCATATTTCGGCGCGACTTCCGTGACATGATGATCCACGACCGTCCAGTCCGCCTTGTCGAGCCGCGCCTCAAACGCGAAGTCCGCGACCCACGCGGACTTTTCGCGCAGTTCGCGCTGCTTCCAGTAATTGTAGTGGTAAGCCTCCAGCGGAACCGTCACGCCAAAAAGTTTTCTGGCCAGCCGCTGCATCAGCACGCCGGAAAGCAAACCGTCAAAATCGCTTTCGTGCGTGATGATCACATCGGGTTTGGTGAGCGGCATCATGTCGCGCCAGTCTAACCCCGCCCGCGCCGGCTGGCGAGCCGGGAATTCACGCCCCGGAAGACGCGGGATTGATTTTTTCATGGACACGATTTTTGATTTTTGCTAAACAGGTTGCGCTCACCGGCGGTTCGTCGTCCGTGGTTTCCGGGGCGGCGAGCACGGCAAGCGGGGTGTTTCACGTTGCCTTGTCTATGCGTGGCCGGCGCAAATCCTGCCAGTAATTTTTTGGACGGCCCGTGTCGTCCAGCAGCAACATCAGAAACCATAAACCAAAAAAATAGTTATGACCCTGACCAAACGCGACCTGGTCGTCCGCATCAGCGAAGAAACCGGCCTCGTCCAACAACAAGTCTTCGACGTCGTGCAAAAAACCCTCGACTACATCACCGAATCGCTCGCCAAAGGCGACAAGGTGGAACTCCGCAAATTCGGCGTCTTCGAGGTGAAAGTCCGCAAGGCCCGTGTCGGGCGCAATCCGAACAAACCGGAAACCGACGTGCCCATCCCTGCCCGCTCAACCGTGAAATTCAAATCCGGCAAGGAAATGCGCGCGCAGGTTTTGAAGCTGCCGGCGAAAAGTTAACTTAAAATCAGGAAGGCACGAATTCAGGAAAATTTCTTTTCATGCTTTCGTGTTTTCCTAATTAAAATTTTTCCTTACCTTGTTGGGCATGGAACGATTGCCCGGATTCAGAGATTTTTATCCCGAACCCCTGCCCCACTCCGACACTTGGAGCGCCGACGCGCGCCAGTTCATTTTTGACAAATGGCGCGCCACCGCCAAACGCTACAATTTTCGCGAATACGACGGGCCGCCGCTCGAACCGCTGGAACTGTTCACGACGAAGAGCGGCGAGGAAATTGTCGGCCAGCTCTACAACTTCACGGACAAAGGCGAACGCGCCGTCTCGCTTCGTCCTGAAATGACCCCTACCCTTGCGCGCATGGTCGCCGCGCACGAACGCAATTACAAAAAGCCCATCAAGTGGTTCGCGCTGCCGCAACTCTTCCGCTACGAACGCCAGCAGAAAGGCCGCCTGCGCGAACATTTTCAATTCAACGCCGACATAATCGGCGAAAGCGATCCGGCGGCGGACGCGGAATTGATTGCGCTGCTCATTGACACGCTGCGCGCGTTTGGTTTGACCGAGCAGGATTTTGTCATCCGCTTGAGCAGCCGTAATGCGTGGCAGGAATTTTACGAGGCCAGAAGTCAGAAGTCAGAAGTCAGAAGTCAGAATGCCTACGATTTTTTTCAAATCATAGACAAGCTGGAACGCACCGCATCGGAAGAATCGGGGGGGAAATTATCCGCGCTCGGATTTTCCCTCGCGGACGTGAACCAATTCATCGAGTCCGGCCAGCCCACGGCGGAACTGGAAAACATTTTGCAAAATCTCGCCGCGCGCGGACTTGGCAGTTTCGTCAAGATTGATTACCGCGTCATTCGCGGGCTTGCGTATTACACCGGCGTCGTGTTCGAGGCGTTCGATGCCAAGGGCGAGTTCCGCGCCATCGCGGGCGGCGGACGCTACGACAACCTCGTCAAGCTCATCAGCGGCGGCAAGGTGAACCTGCCCGCGCTCGGCTTCGGCATGGGCGACGTGGTGCTGCTGGAGATTTTGAAGGCGCGCGGCCTGCTGCCGAAGTTCGATGCGAACGTGGACGTGTTTGTTTTGATCGAGGACGAAACCCTCCGCGCGCCGTCGCTGAAACTCATCCAGGAATTGCGAGCCGCCGGATTTGCCGTCGAGTATCCGCTCACGCCCGCCAAGCCGGACAAGCAATTCAAACGCGCGCAGGAATTGAAGGCGGCGTTCACGGCCAAAGTGGAAAGCGAATCCTACGTGCGCATCCGCAACTTGAAGTCCCGCGATGAAATCGTCGCCGGCTTTGCCGACGCGGCAAATCATTTGCGGTGAAAAGGATTTAGCCGCGCGCGGCGGAGAAATAGTTGCAAAAATCAAACCAAACGGCAAACAAGTATTAATGAATGAAACGGGCGCAACGAATTCCGAAAAAGTCGGTCTTTTTCAAATCGTAATTCTCATTCTTTCAATCGTCGTGCTTGGCGCTCTCGGCGCTGATGCGGCTTTCAAATTGCCGAAAGAAGTTTCAGACATTCTTCAAACGCTCGACACGCTGGTTTGCATTCTGTTGCTTACAGATTTTAGAATTAGATTTTACAAAGCAAAATCAAAACTGGCATTTATGAAATGGGGGCGGATTGACCTCATCGCCAGCATTCCGAACGTGCCGATTTAGAGAGTGGGGCGTTTTGTCCGCATTTTGCGGGATTATGCACTTGACAAATGTTGAGCCAAATGGCATATTAAGCGCATGAAAAACGAAAACGAAATGTTGCCAACGCCAGACGATTTGACGCTCGACCAAATCATGCAGCGGTTCAACACCGATGAATCTGCTCGCGCGTATTGGGAATCAATTCACTGGCCGAACGGCGCGGTCTGCCCGCATTGCAAAAATAAAAACCAGAAAGCCATCTGGAAAATCACCGCGAACAAGTCCAAGAAAGTCCGCGAAGGCTTGCACCAATGCGGCAAGTGCAACGCCCAATTCACTTCTACCATCGGAACGATTTTTGAAGATTCGCATATCCCGCTCCGCAAATGGCTCGTCGCGTTCTATCTCAATTCCGCTTCCAAAAAAGGAATTTCATCGCTGCAATTGCAACGCATCTTGGGCTTGGGCAGCTACCGAACCGCCCTTTTCATGCAACACCGAATACGCCATGCCTTGCGCGATCCAATTTTCAACGACAAACTTTCCGGCACGGTCGAAGTGAACCAAACTTACGTCGGTGGAAAACAGCAGGGCGTTGGACGTGGCTCGAAAAAGGGAAAAGTGCCGGTCGTCGCGTTGCTTGAACGCGGCGGGCGCGTTCGCAGCCAAGTCATGCGCCATGTCACCGGCAATATCTCAAACAGGTCGTCAAAGACAACGTGGCAATTTGTTCCGACGTGAACACCGACGACCATTACGGCTATCGCGGCCTTGAACCGAAATTCAATCATCACGTCGTCAAACATTCCGCCAAGGAATATGTCCGGCGCGAAAAGAACCGGCTCGTGACGACCAACGGAGCCGAGGGATTTTTCAGTTTGCTAAAACGCGGAGTCGTGGGGACTTTTCATCATGTCATCTGAAAAAATTTAATTTATCTCTGGCCTCCTTGTTGCCATCGTCCGCGCTGGTCTGAAGTTTTTTAACTAAGTCGTCAATTTTTTGAAAAAATCGCCTGCGCCTTTTGTTCGCTGGCTATTGCGGCATTAGGCTTTGGAACGACTTTTGACTTTGTGCTTTTGATGCGGAAATCAAAGTGGTAAAATATTCGCAAGTAAAGTGAAAACGCAGCCCCAAAAACAGCCGTCGCGGTTTGACGGCATGATGCGGAAAATCTCGCTCATCAAACCGACGAAGCCAAAGAAGAACGCCAAGCGCAAAAAGTAAAAACCCGCGCGCCAGTCAAATCTCACCCGTTTTCAGCCGTTTCTTTGTGAAGTGCATAATCCCGCATTCACTACTTATTATACACAGTATGAGTATTGGCTTTTGCCATTTTTAGCGCCTTACCCCATAAATTTTTTGGCGATTATGGGAGCGTTGCATAGAAATTATTGACATTCAGCTTGAACTTGCTCGCTGAATTTTTTATTGCCGTAATCTGAAATATCTTTGCGGTGGGGAGGCGGGCGAATTTGTATATGGATTCGGCGCGCCGCTGACGTCCTGATACGTCCCGCTGACATTGGTGGCCGCTTGCAGGACAAAATTATTATTCCATTGCAGGACAAAGCTTGAGAATCCGGGAAACAAGTTTAATTTCGGCCCGGAGACCAACAGGTTGGAAACGTCATTCGTGTCAATCCATGGCCGCGCGTCGGCCGGATAAACGCCGGTGTAGCAGTTCGTGAAGACCACGTTCGTCGCGTGCCGAAGATAATAGCCATATGCCGGCAGATTTCCCCACATGGTATTTTCAGGATACTGGCCGGCGTATTCCGGCGGGTCGACGGGAACCGGACTTACACCGCCCTTGTAAATGATGCTGACGTTGTTGAACAAAATATTTTTCAGCCAGTAAGTCACGCCGTTGGTGAACAGACCGGAGACCGGACAACCGCGCACATCCGACATCGCCGAGCCGCTGATGTCGCGGAACGTCACGCCATTGACGCTGCCGACCGTCGCGCCGCTGCGGCTGCCGAGCACGATGAAGATCGCATTTTGGCACGCGGAAAAATTGATGCGCTGGAACGTGACGCCGCTGATCGCGCCGCCGTCCACCGACTCGACGGCCATCGCCGAGTGAGCGACGTTTTGCAGCGTGCAATCCTGAAACGTGATGTTTGTGAACGGGCCAGTGCTGGCGGTGCCGAACTTCAAGCCATTGGATTGCGATTTTGTAACCGTGCAATTTTTCACAAGCACATCGTTCACACCGCGCGAACTGCCGCTCTTGAGGCAGATCGCGTCGTCGCCGGAATCAATCGTGCAGTTAGCGACGGTGACGTGCCAGCAGTCCACCACGTCGCAGCCGTCGCGGTTGCCGTTCAAGCCGTCGTCGTTCACCGTCATGTTGCTGATGATCAGAAAATCGGACTGCATGTTGACCACGCTCCACATCGCCGCGTCCACGACGTTGATGTCGCGGATGCTCACGTTGGTGCAGAGCACCGTCCAAATTGAAATCGGCCGTGTAGCCTCGACGCCGGAAGTGAAATTGGTGCGGCCGTTGCCGTTGATGATGCCGCCGCCGGTGATGGTGACGTTGGTACTGCCTTGCGCGTAAACCAGCGCCATGTCGCAATTGACCTGCTGGCCGTTATTCGCGGGCGGATTCAAGATTGGATAATCGCTGGCCGAGCCGCTGCCGAGCAATGTCGCGGTCGGGTCAATGTAAAGCGTCATGTTGTTCGTCAAACAGACCGTGCCGGAAAGAAACGTGCCGTTGTGCAGCCAGACAAATCCGCCCGGCGGACACGCGTTGATGGCGTTTGAAATCGCAAGCGTGTCCTTCGTCGTGCCGTTGCCCGTCGCGCCGAAATTTTTCACATCAAGCCAGAGTGAATTTGTCTGCACCGTGTTGAAACCAAAATTATTTGTCGTGCTGTTGCCGTTCGCATCGGTGGCGATGATGGTTGCGCTGTAAGAAACATTCGTCGCCAGCGGCATCGAATTGGTCGCGAGCAATTGCTTCGTCGCGCCGCTGGTGTTGAACGCGAGCGTCTGCGCGCCGCTGTTGAGCAGCAGCGTGACGTTTGCGCCGACGACCGTTGACGCCTGCGAATCCACCTCGAGGGAAATTTTGGTCGCGGGATTGACGAAAAACGCACCGTTCGTCGGCTGCACGTTTGATACGATTGGCGGGATGAGCGACGTGGAGACGATTTGCATCCGGTTGAAATTCTGGTCGCCGTCCTGACATTCCAAATCATAGCACGCTACGCTGTCAATCGTGCCCGCGCCAGCGAGCGTCCGCCCGTCCGTGACATACAGGACGCCGTTGTCGGTCGCGCTGCGGATGACGAAATGGTAGGTGCTGCCCGGTTCGAGCGTGAACTCGCAATTGAAACCGTTCATTGTGAACGGAATTCCCGTCGCCAAAATGCCGCCGCCGTCGAGGATCAAAAAACTGCCGCCGCCGGCCTCGTAGCAAAAATCAAAGCGCGCCCCCGTGTCAAAATTCAGATAGCTGTTCGTCGTCATCCCGTTCCGCAGCGCGAAGCCGCCGCGATTGTTCGTCGTGCCGCCGGACGCGACGCCCTTGCATAGCCACTGGATTTTGAAAACCTGGTTCGTCGTGAGCGATGGAAAACCACGGAATGCAACGGCCTTGTTCGTGCCGTTGTAAAGCGGCGTCGCGCCGTTGTAATTTCCGTTCGCATACATACCCCACGAGCTGTTGTTCGTCGTGGCGATGTTGCCGCCGTTGTTGCAATAAAAACCCGCGTAGTTTTGGTGCGTGTCGTCGCGGACGGTCTGCAGCAAAACCCACGGCGACGTCCAGCCGGAGCCGGTGTTCTGGCCGTTCGTCCAGCTTTGCGAGGCGACGCCCGGCGGATTGTTCGTCCAGACCACGCCGTTGCCCGCATCGTCGTTGGCAAAAATTTGTGCCGCCGTCGGCTGCGCGAGCGCGAGCGCCATGACCAAAACAAATTGCAACCGGGACAATTTCATATTCACATCAACTTCAAGGACCGATCACCACGCGGTAAAACCGGCAACCAAAGTTGCTCGACGACGGCTCCGCAAAAGAAAACGGCAGCACTTGCGGATTGGTCGCCAGCAACGTAACCCACGCGGCAAGATTCGTCGAAGTCTGAATGGTGAAATTCGCGCCGGCGTCGCCGCTGACCGCCATGTTCCACGCGCCGTTGGTCAGCGCGAGATTGCCCAGCCTTGGCCGTGCATAATTTGTGACGGTGACGGAAATAAAGTTTGTCGCGGCTAACCCGCCGAACTGGCTGGCGGTGCGCGTGGCGAGATTGGAAATTTCCGCCGCGCTCAAGGCGTTGGTGAAAATCACAAGGTCGTCCAGCCAGCCGTTGAACCAGCGGTTGACGTTTGAATTCGTCTTATTGTGGCCGCCGAAAACGACCGGCAACTGCTGTGGCAGCGACCACGCCACATTTGTCGCCGCGAATTGCACACCGTCGAGATAGGCTTGAAGGATGCCGGTGCCTGAATTTGTCCGCTGAAAAACCAGCGCGGCGTGATGCCATTGGCCGGTAATCGCGGTGACGGCGGAAGCAAGGTTCACGTCCAAAATGTTGTTCGTGTTGTAGTGCTGCACGGCGAGCGTCGAACTGCCGCCGGGGCAATAAAATTGCAACTCGTCGCCGTCGCCACCGAAGCCATCGCCGCTGCCGATGTAAAAAATGAAATCGTGATTCGTCGTCGCCGCGCGCTGAAACCAGCCGGCAAAAGTCCAACTGCTGTCGCTCAAATTCAGTTCCGCCGGATTGCTGATGAAACGCGAAAGCCGCGCGGCGCTGGTAGTGCCAGTTTTTGAAAGTTGCAACGAAACTGAATTGTAAATCGGCTGCGCCGTGTTCGTGGAATAATTGAACGCGCCGGTTCCGACCGCGAGCAGGTTGCCGTCGCGAAAATGGCCGGAACTGTCGGTGACAAAACCGTTCGTGCCGGTGTCGGGCGGCTCGAAGCTGTAATGCAAAAATTCGCGCGGGTCTTCGCCGTTGCCGGTCGCGCTGTAACTGTAGCTGGCCGTGCCGACAAAATTTGACGCGGGCGTGAAGCGCGCCGTGTGTTCGTCGGCGAGAATTATTGCAGTTCCATTGGTCGCGGTGACACTGTAAAGGCATTGTGTCGAGGCGGTCAGCGAATCATGCGTCAGCGTCGCCAGGTCAACGTTCCCAAAAGTATTCCGAAGAATCGTGACGTTGCTTGAATTTAGCGTTGGCGTCGCGTTGGTGGGCAAAGGCGTTGCCGCCGCTTCAGCGTAAGTGTCCGCGAACATGATTTGGTCGAAGAACATCGTGTGGCCGTTGTTCGCGTCGGGCTGATACATGCCGTTCTTGATGTCGAGTCCGTTCAAGACGCCATAGTTGATCCCACCGAGCGAATAAACCTGGCTTGGGTCGTAACCGATGTTCGTGGTGGTGTTGACGAAATTTATGCCGTTAATCCAGAGCTTGATGTTGCCGGCGTTGTTTGTGAAGCGCGGTGAAATATAAATCACCACGGAATACCAAACGTCCGGCTGGATCATCGCGCTGCTCCAAAGCTTGAGGTCCGACACGGCGGAATCCGGCCCGGTGGCGAGGTTGCGGATGTAAAGCCCGATGGTGAACGGCGGCGAACTGCTCGTCGTCAGCTTCAAGCTCGCCGGCGGTCCCCACGGCGAACCCTGCCACGCCTGCCAGAACAAATCCGAGCTGTTGAACGCGGCGGCAGGCGAGCCGAGCTTGAACGCGAAGCCGCAATACCGCGCGTTGTCGAAATGCAAGCCGTTCGTGTCGCTCGCGTGACAAACGACATATTCAAAACGTTCCTTGCTGCCGCTGCCGTCGGTCGGAACCTGGATTTGAATCGAGGAATTTCCGGTGAAATATTGCGTGGAAATCAACGGCTGCGACGGGCTTCCGTTTTCCACCGTGTCGAACGTCCAGCCGTTTTCGTAAGCCGACCAGTCGGGATTGATGGTCGTGTAATCGCCGGTCAGCATCCGATAAACCGTGCCGTGCGAACAAACCGCGACGAGCGCAAAAACCAAAATGGAGAAATGCAGTTTCATTCTGGACTCTTTCCTCAAGGTGCCGCCGCCGCGCCGCCGCAAAAGTAGCGCGACTCAAACCCCGCGTAAAAATTTTTGCCGGAAACCGCGCCGTGCGCCGTGTCGCTGATTCGGACTAAAACCAGCGAGCGCGGCGGAAATCCGTCCGGCGTGAAAGTCATTTCATCGCCGCTTTGCGACCACGAAAATTTTCCTTTCACCGACGGCGTCGTCAAAAACGCGCGCTCGACGCTGGCGGTGTCCATCGGTTCGCTGAAACGGATAACTATCGGCGCGTCGGGCGGAATTTCTTTCGCATCATGCGCCGGCGAATTGCTGATGACTGCCGGATCAAGCGGTTTCCAGTCGGTTTGCGCAATGAAGATTTTCGCCGAAGTTCCCGGCAAAAAAATTGGCGGCGTCAGCATCTTGGATTGCACGGTCAGGATTTCCTTTTCCGAAAGCAAATTGACGAACTTCGTTCCCGGCGGAAAAATCGTCGCGCACGGCGGCACCGGCCGGCTGGTATTCGCCGTGTTGAAAACCACCAGCGCCTGCTCCGCGCCGAGCGTGCGCGTAAAGGCGAACAGGCCGGGGCCGTTGGCACTGCACCACAGGTTTGACTGGACACCTGTTTGCAGCGCGGGATAAAGGCGGCGGAAATTGTTCAGCTTGGCGACGAGTTGAAACAGCGGGTGCGTCATGTTGAAGTTGTCGCCGAGCGACGGCCCCCACTCGAATTGCCCGGCGAACATGTCCTCGCGATCCCACGGGTCTTTCGCGCCATTGAACGCCTGCTCCGTGCCTTGATACAGGCACGGAATGCCGCGCGTCGTGAAAAGAAAAACAAGCGCGACCTTGAGCCGGTTAACGGTCGCGCCGCTCTCGTTCAAAAAACGCGGCTGGTCGTGGTTGTCGAGAAACGTGACGAGCTGGCCTTGCGCGGCCGGGTCGTAATTTTCCGCGACGTCACGATAATGATCCGCGATTTGTTTCGTGCTGCCGGTTGCGTCGGCGAAGAGCGATTTGATTTTAAAATAGAGCGAGTAATCCAAAACGGATTCGAGCTTGAAATTTCCGCCGCCCATTGTGCCGGTGTAAGAACCGATTTTGCTGTCCGAATGCGTCGGCACTTCACCGAACATGAAAAAATTCGTCTTCCCGCGCGCTGCCGCAAAATCGCGGATGGCCGGGCACCATTCCTGCCAGAAACCCATCTCGACGTGCTTGACGGTGTCAATGCGGAAGCCGTCGAAACCCGCCTGCGCGATCCAGAATTCATAAATCTTTTTCATCTGCTCGCGCACGAACGGCGTTTCCGTTTTAAAATCGTCGAGGCCGCTCAGCTCGCCGAGTTCAAGCTGGGTCGCGTCCTCATAATCCTGGATGAAACCGTGGTTGTGAAAAAGATTGGTGATCGCCGGATTCGTCGCATTCAAGTCAAACGGCGGCGGATACTGTTTGGCCGGATTGTGAAAACGCATTTGATAACCGTCCGGCGGGTATTTGAAATCGGGATAACCCGCGTCGGCGCTGTCAATCAGGTTGCCGCCGTGGTTCACGACGATGTCGTCAACGACCAGAATGCCGCGCGCGTGTGCCGCCTGCACAAGATGCTGCAAGTCCGCCAGCGTGCCCCAGTGCGGATCCACCTTGTAAAAATCGCGCCCGTCGTAACCATGAAATTCGCCGCGCACGTTCAGCACGACCGGCGAAATCCAGATCGCCGTCGCGCCAAGAGATTTTATGTAGTCCAGTTTTTGCTCGATGCCTTTGAAATCGCCGCCATGGACGGACGTGCCGCTGTGGCCGGCGGGGTCAAAATTTCCGTCGGCGTTGTTGTTCGACGGATCGCCGTCAAAAAAACGGTCGGTGATGATCTGGTAAATGCTCTGCGTCTGCCAGAAAGCGTTGCCGCCGTCAGCGGCGCGGACCGCCGACGGGAAAAAATGCAGCCCGACGAGGACGAAGACGTGTGGCAGGCGGCGGACGGCTTTTGACGCGGGAATTTTTTTGTCGCTCGTCACTTCGTGAATCATTTCACTTTCGTTTCCAGCACCACCGTTATGCGACGAACGGGATCGCCGGAGAATTTGTCAGTCGGCGCGGTCGCGTCAGCTTGCACTTCGACGGTGAAATAATGGGTCGCCGGATCATATTTCACTGGATCGTCCAGGCCCGAAACCACGGTGGCTTTCGGCTCGGCGTCCGCATAGCCGTGGAGTGTGACGGCCTTTTCATTTTCCGCAAGCACGACGCCGATGGTCAGCTTGCCGGCCTCGTCGTGCAGCGATGCGATGCGCTGTTTGCCCGTGCCGACGAATTTATTTTTGTCGCCGAGAAACGCGATTCCACTTTTGCCGACCGGAGCAATGACATAAAACGCGCTGGCATTTTCCGCGAGCGGCGCAGAAAAATCACCGCCGGCTTTCAACCGCGTGCCTGCGGTGGAATTGAAATCGTGGACATACGCCGCGCCGTTCAGGCCTAGTTCGGCAGTGGTGAATTGAACCTCGCCGCCCGCATTTTTGGAGCGGTTGAACGCAAACAAATATTCCGTCCTGATCCCTTCGTGGTCGGTGAACGTAGCGGCGGTCAGCGGCGCGGATTTTTTTTCCGCGTCGGCGATGTAACTGCGATCCAGCGGCACGATGGGTGCATCGGGCTTGACGATGACGCCGTCGGCGCGGACGGCGCGGAACAGATTGATTTTGTTTTCCGCGCCGATGGCGTCGCCGATGCCGACCGGCCCGGCGGAAAGCGTGGAGAGTAAAACATTGTCCGATTCGGTGCTCATATAAACATCCGCCCACGGCCAGATACCCAACGCCGAGGCAAGGCGCGAGGTGTAGAGAAAATTGTTCCACTTGCCCTGATTGAAACGGTCAAGGCTGGTGCGGATGGTTGTCAAATTTTCATAGCGGCTGCCTTGCAAAAAATAGCACGGATACGGCATGCAGTATTGAACCGTGACGCCCTGCTCCTGGCAGGCGCGCGCCATGTTGTCGAGGAATGCTTCGCCATCTTCAAGATTGCTGCTGAAGCCGGGCGAATAATTGTAGATTCGATCCAGCCAGTCCTGCTCGTAAGTTACAATGCCGCTGGCTTTGAGATAACTTGCGATGTCATCCCACCATTTTGGGTCAACCGCCGCGATGCCGGAGATTTTATATTTTTGATGATAGGGACTGGCCGGATCAATCCAGCGGTTGTGCGTCACGAGCGGCAGGCCGATGGATTGCTGAAATGCGTCCAGCCCGTTCGGAAAAAGGTCGGTATGCGCGCGGTATTCCAAAAGTCCGCCGTAGCGGTTCCATTCGCCGGCGGGCAGCTTGGCGGATTTTTTTTCCTTGCCCGGCTTGCCGTCGGCGTCGGTCGTCGTCTTGTAATACCACCACGAATCAAGTTGCAGATAGCGGATGGGAATTTGTTCCTGTTTGTAATGTTCGACAAGCGCCTGCAGCGTGCCGGCATAACCTTTTTTCAGGTCGTAGTTGTAATAATAAAACGCGCCGTTGTCGGTCCAGTAACCGAGGTATTTCAAAACCGAGTCCACCTCGTTGGACGGCCGTTTTGAATTTTCCAACGCGAGCAGTCCGCGACCCCAAGCGTCCCAGGTTTTGTTGATGCCGTTTCCGAAGGCAACGAGCGTCTGCTGTGTGAAACCGGCGGGCAGATTTCGCAAATTGGGATTGAAGCCGCTCGCCACTCTGCTGTGTCCGTCGCCAATCATGCTGGCGACCATGAAGTGCGACGCGGGCGAAATGATGAAGGCGTTGGCGCGGTCATCGAACAGCAGCCACGGCGTCGCGATTTCTGTGGCGGAAAATTCCGGCGGCGCAAAATTGAGGTGGCCGTAGCTGAAAACGTGCAGCGCATCCGGCAGTTTGGTGAACGCCGGAAACGCGGCAGGCGGCAGTTCGGCCGCCACGCCACAGGTCTGCGAAAAAACGGCCAGCGGCTCGTCGTCGTAAATCCTGATCGAGCCGCTCATCGGAAGTTCGCCGGCCTGCCATTCAAAATTTATTTGCTGATAATCGCCGACATTATCCTGGCCGCGCGCGGTCGCGGTTTTTTGCAGTGGGGTTTTCAGGCTGCCGCCGAACGTCCATGCCGGATTTTTTGAAACAATTTCATAATCGCCGCGGCCCGCATCAATCCGAACGGACAGGCCAGTTTGCGGCGCTGAAAAACCCGCCGCCTCGCCCGCGCTGTTTTTCAGCGGGACAGCCAGCAGTACGGCGGCGCAAAACAACCGGGAAATTGTTTTTTGAAAGATGAAGCGGCAGGGCATAAAATTAAGCGGGCTTGGCAAGTTGCAATAATGTTCAGGCGCTTTCCGTTTGGCGTTTACTGGCTGGAGGTATGCGCCTGAAGCCATTGCAAATCGGTGTAGGGAGCGGTGGCGCTCAAAGTCGGCTTGGTGTGTTGGATTTTGTAATTCGCCACGGCGGGATCCGTCCATTTGTGGGTGTCCGCGTGTCCGTCGGCAAACGCCAGCACCCCGCTGCCGCCGTGATAATTGGCCGGCCAGTTCTTCCAAGTGGTGCTGGCCGGATCCATGTTCACAGAAAACAGCCCGTCGTCAATCGAATCCGCGCTCTCGTCAACGAACACCCAGGCGTCAATGGGAGCCGGCGTCTTGATGTCGGACTGCTTGCTGAAAATCTTGTAGGTTTTGCCGTCGCTGGCGGGCTGGTTGACCACGGCTAACTGGCTCGCAAAGGTGGCCACCACCGCGCTGCCCATCTGGCAGTTCATGGAGACGCTCCGCACGCGCGACCCCAACGTGCCGGGATAAATGTCTCCGGGACATTTGTAAATGCCCACGGCTTTGGAGCAATAAGTTCCCAGCAGCGCATTGGCGAGAAGCGTCGTGTCGTAATTCTGCGGATTGCTCGGCGACGGCGGAAAATCCCAGCTCAAGTTGTCGTTGATCCAGCCGACGAAACCGTTGTTGATCGCGACGTTGTTGGCGTTGACCACCAGCTTGTCATTGTTGTCGTCGGCATACATCAGCCACGCGTAAATCAACTGCTTCTGGTTGCTCAAGCAGGCGATGCGCTGCGCCTTGAGCTTGGCTTTGGCCAAAGCCGGCAGCAGCATTGCCGCGAGAATCGCGATGATGGCGATGACCACGAGCAATTCAATCAACGTGAAAGCCGCCCCGCGATTTTGGAGACGAGGGTGCGGAAAATTGTTTTGGCGCGGGTTCATCGTAGTTAAAATACGCGCGGAACAGTGAAACTGGCCAGCCCCCAAAAACTGTGGTAGTCGCGCGGGCGGCGTTTTCTGCGTCACGAAATTTTTTTCTGGCTCAAAAATTTCAGCGCCGCCTGCGTGCGCGAGCGGACATGCAGCTTGGTGTAGATGTGCCGCAGATGCCACGTCACGGTCTCGATGCTGATCGAAAGCTTGTCCGCGATCTCCTTGTTCGCGCAGCCTTGCGAGAGCAGTTCCAAAACTTCCTGCTCGCGGCGCGAAAGGTTTAGTTCCTCCGTCGGTGCCGGCGTTGGCTCGCGGAACGCACCCAAAACTTTGCGCGCGATTTCGCCGGACATCGCTACGCCGCCGGCGTGGACTTCGCGGATGGCCTGCAAAATCCGCGCGGGCGGCGTGCGTTTCAAAATGTAGCCGCTCGCGCCGGCGCGCAGGGCGTTGTAGACTTTTTCCGTGTCGCCATACACCGTGATCATCACGACCTGCGTTTCCGGCAGCGCTTCCTTGATGCGTGCGGTGCATTCGATTCCGGAACGGTCGGGCAAATTGATGTCCATCAAAATGACCTGCGGCGCGGCCTTGGGAATCAGGCGCAGCGCCTCTTCGTAATTTTTGCAGGCCGCGACGCATAAAAATTCCGGCGACGATTTCAGCAGCCATTCCAGGCTGCGGCGAATGCCGGCGTCATCTTCGACAATGGCAACGGTGATCATGGGTTTGTAAAAATTATTTTCCCTGCGTGTCAAACGGCAAACTCAAATTCACGGCCACGCCGCCGGACAGAAGGCTTTTGATTTCACAGCTTCCGCCAATCTGCATCATGCGCTGGCGCAAATTTTCCAAACCGTCGGCACCAATCTCGACAGTTGCGGGCAGGCCGCAGCCGTTATCTTCGATACCGATGGACAAAAGATGTTTGTCCGCCCCGGAAATTTTGATGCGGACCTCGGTGGCGCTGGAATGTTTGGCGACATTGTTCAACGCCTCTTTGAAGGCGAGAAACAGATTGTGCCGCTGCTCGGAATTCAACGGACGATCCGGCTCGGCCTCGTGCATTTCCAGCCGGCAGCGGATCGTCGTCGACTCCAGAAAACTTTGCGCGTAGCGGGAGAGGTAGCTGACGGCGGAATTTACCGAGTCGTTGCGCGGGTTCACCGCCCACACGATTTCATCCAGTGACACAACCATGTCGTGACAGCGCAGGACAATCCGTTCCAACGCCTCCTGTTTGCGAGTCGAAAACCGCGACGGATCCTGCAGCAGTCCGCCGAGCAGCCCGACCTCCGTGAGGCCCGCGCCCAAGTCGTCGTGCAAATCCTGTGCGATGCGCGTCCGCTCGCGTTCGAGATCATGCTGACGTTCGAGCTGTTCCATGCGGCGGTGCAAACGCGCGCGAATGACAAGTGCAAGGATGAGCGAAAAAATCAACACTGCAAAAAAGATCACGCCGCCGCGAAACCAGACCGATTGATAAAAATGCGGACGGACAACGACCGCCAGCAAATTATTTTCCGAACTGGGGACGCTGTCGCTGTTGAAAGCGGCCACGCGAAAAACATATTCGCCCGGCGGCACATGGCGATAAACCGCCTTTCTTCCGACACCCGCAAAATTCCAGGTGCTGTCCAGTCCCTCAAGTTTGTATCTGAACTGCACGCGCAGCGGCGAGCCGAGGCTCAAGCCGGTGTAGTCAAATTCCAAATCACCGCGCCCGGGTTCGACCGTGATGCTTTCGGCGTTTGCTTTTGTGGCGGTCAGGATGGCGCCGGCGCGCGCCGGCCAGAGGCGCTGGTCGTCCGCCCACATTTCCTCGAGCGTCACGGCGGGCGGCTGTGAATTGATATGGACGTTTTCCGGGTTCACCGCCGCGACGCTGTTCGCCATCGCAAAAAACAAAGTGCCGTCCAGCCCGCGCCAGCAGTTCGGTTGATAGATAATCGCGCTGCCGATGGTCAGCAGTCCGTCCGGCTGCCCGTAGACGCTCACAGGCAATTGCGCCAGTTCGCCGCGCTCGAACTTCGCCGGCGCGGCGGCGAAGATGCGGACGATGCCCGCACGCGTGCCGAGCCAGAGATTTCCGGGCGCGTCGCCGAGCACCTGCACGATGCTGTCGGACGGCAGGCCGTCCTTCATCGTGTAGCGATAAAATTTTCCATTGCGCCAGTGCAGCAAGCCGCCTTCCTCGGTTCCCGCCCACAAACTTCCATCCGGCGCGGGCCACAACGCCCAGATGCGCCCCAGCGAATTCCGGCCCGGCGGTTCTAATGAGACAAATTGTTTTCCATCCCAGCGCAACAAGGTTCCCGCCAGCGTGCCCGCCCAGATTGTTCCGTCGGGTGCTTCCGCCAGCGCCGTGGGATGTTCGCCGACGGACTGCGCCGTGTATTCGAACGCGAGATTTTCATTCGTCACGCAAATGATGGACCACAGTGTTCCGACCCAGAGCCGTCCGTCCCGCGCCGGCAACAGCAAGCGCGGATAACCTTGCAGTTGCAATTGTGAGGCGATGATCCGCATCTGTCCGTTTTCGGAAAGCACCAGGCCGGTTCCCTGCGCGCCAATCCACACGCGGCCATCCGCCGCGGCGGCCACGCAACTGTCCTGCGCCTTTGCGCGTCCGGGCAAGGTGATGTTGGTGCAGACGCCGTTTTCGTAACGGCCCACAACTCCGCTGTGCGTGCCAATCCACACGGCACCGCTCGCGTCTTCACAAACGGTGTTAATGAGGCTGTCGCTCAAGCCTTCGTTTTTGCCGATTGACTGGAACAGCCGACGTCGCACTTGCACGAGTCCGCCGCGTTCGTAACCGGTCCAGATGTTTCCGTCGCGGTCTTCGTAGGCGAAATGAATCGTGTTGCTCGGCAGTCCGTCGCGTGTGGTCAACTGGCGCAGTTCGCCGTCCGCGTCAACATGAATCAATCCCAGGTCGCCGGCGCTCGTCCACAAACCGCCTTCGATGTCGCCGTGCAAAAAACGCAGCGAAGTGCGCCGGCCCAGGTCGCCGCTCCAGTCGTTGCATTCGGCCTGCCATTGCCGGCCGACGCAGCGCCGCAGCCGTCCGTTCGCCTCGACCCAGACATTGCCGCCGCTGGAAAAAACGATCCGCTTCACATTGAGTTCCGCCTCGCCGTTGGTCGGCGTCATCATTTCAAAATGGTTGGTCTGCCACACGGCCAGCAATTTGTCCGTGCCGATCCAGATGCGTCCCCACGGGTCGGCAGCCAGCACTTTGATGGCCCGGTTTTTCAATTCAGAGGCCGGCGCGAGCGTGTTGGTCTGCTGGTCGCTCCAGATGCCGATTTGATTTTGCGATTGCAGATACCAGATGTGCCCTTCGGCGTCGGCGCAAAGTTGTCCCGGCGATGAAACGTCCGGCAAAGCAACCGTGCGCCAGTTCCATTGCTCGTTTGTTTTTTGGCCCGCCAGCAATTTCCCGTCGCCGTAGGCAAAAACTACTTTCCCCGGTTCCGACCATAACAGGCGATCCGGCTGGTTGGTGCTGGTGAGCACCGAATTGAAACCGCGCTGGTTCCAGGTGCTCATGCCGCCGTCATACATGCTGATCCAAAGCGTCCCGTCCGAACCGACCATGAAATGCGGCACGCCCCACTTCAATGAAAACTCCGGCGTGCTCGCGGAATTGTAGCTGACAAAGCGCGTGCCATCGAACCGCAGCACGCTGCCGAACAGCGTGCCGATCCATAAATATCCTTCCGGCGTCTGTGCCACATCCGTGACCGAGCCTTCCGTCAGGCCGTCGTCCGCGCCAAAAACTTTTACAACATAATTCTGCCGGGCGGGACTGGGATTGCCTTCTTCTGCCAGCGAAAATGCGGCGGGCATCACGCAAAGAAAAATCATCAGCCTGCGAATAATTTTTTTCAGGTCGGGATGCACAGGGCGAGTATGAAACACGCGGCGGTTTTTTTACCATGAAAAAATCAAATGCCACAGTTTTTGGGGGCTAGGCGGGTTGATGGCAACACTTATACTGACAGCATCCAAATTTCCCAAACAGAAATCAGCACCGCGCACAGTTGCTACGGGCGTAAATAATAACAACCCACTCATAAACCACCATGAAACCATTCAAGTTCCAGTTGTTGCCTTCCATTGTCGCCGCGCTGTTCGCGCTCGCAGGTCTCGCCCGGGCACAACTCGTAGCCTACGATGATGCCGGAAATTATCTCCTCACGGCCAACTGGACGAACGGCGCCAACGCTGGCTTCGGCTTCACGCCATGGGCGATTGTAACGAACGGCCCGGATTTTCACGGCACTTATGTCGCGACCGCAAACAACCCGGCGTTCGTCATCGCTTCCGTCACCAATGTGCTGGGAACCAATTACACCGCCGTGTGGGCCACTTTTGCGAACGGGACAAATGACATCAACGAGACGGTGGCCTATCGCGGCTTCACCAATTCGCTGGGCACGAACACGTTCAAACTGCAATGGGGTTCGCGCGGCGCAGGCGTCACCACGACCCTCGGCAGCGGCACAGTGCATGGTTGGTGCGGCTTCACCCTGCGCAACGGCAACGTGACGAACAGCACTTCTGATTTTCAAACCCAGGCGCGATTTTATCTTTACTTTTTGGACGGCGCGGCACCATCCACCATTTACATCTGGGATGGTAACGGCGTTCAGTCCGTGCCGAACACTTCGTTCAGTGACCTCGGACGTGCCAACATCACCAATGCGATTGAAGCCGAAGTGACACCCGGCACCGATGGCACTTCCTACCATCTGGTTTTGAAAGATTGCGTTGTCGGTCGGACTATTTATACCTTGGACAGTTCGCTGTTGGGATCGGGCACCATTGACAGCGCCGCGCTCTTCAACCACGAAACCACCGGCGACCAGGTTTACAACCGGATGCAGATCGCCATCCCGCACGTTCCTCCGACCGTAGTGAACCTCCAGCCGACGAACGGCTCAATATATCTCGATGCCAGCGTGACCAGCATTTCTTTTGAAGTCAAATCGTTGCTTTCCACCATTGCCAGCAACACCATTTCCGTTTCGCTCAACGGCGTCGCGCAACCAAACCTGACCTTCAGCACTGCCGCGCCGACCAACGACCTGCTGGTGGCCTGCGGCACGACCATCGCGCCCGATACGTTTTACACATGCACCATCATCGCAAAGGATGCCAACGGCGACAGCTCGACGAACATCAGCACGTTCAACACGTTTCTAGCCACCGACCTCTATATTGACTGCGGCGATTACAACTACACCAACGGCCTCTTCATCAACAGCTCGACACCGGCCAACGCCTACGCCAATTTGATCGGCACGCAAAACATTGATTACTTTGACACGGATCCGAGTGGGACGAACAACATTTACCGTCCCGGCGACCTGCCGCAGATTTTGAGCCTTAACACTGACAGCACCGGCGACCCCGTGCCTCATGCCGGCGGCGGTTTCACAATTTACAGCCTCGGTTTCACCGACGTAGGCGAATGGCAGAATTACACCCGCACGCTGCCAGCCAGTGCCAATTATAGCATCTACGCGCGCGCCTCGAGCGCCGCCGGCGGACAGTTCGAGATCGAGGAACTCGCGAACGCCACCGCCACTACAACGAACCAGCCGCTCGCCGCACTGGGCAGGGTCAACGTCCCGGCATCCGGCGGCAGTAAGGTTTGTTCGGGACAGTTGACGCCGCTGACGGATTTCTTCGGCAACACCGTGCTGGTTCCGCTTTCCGGCACGAAGACGCTCCGTTGCACCGCCATCTCCAGCCGTAGCTACAACCTTGAGTATCTTGCAGTCGTGGCCGTCACCAACGCCGTCGGCACGCTCCGGCCTTACTTGGCCACCGGTTCGCCAACTCCCGGCGCGACCGGCGTTGGGCTGACCAGTCCGATAACCTTCACCCTCGCCTACCGGCAGACCACGGCTCCCACGAACGCCATCCAGATGATCTTGAATTCAACTAACGTGTCGAGCCGGCTGGTGATCAGCAGCAACCTTGCCGGTGTCACCGTAAGTTGGACGCCGACCAACAACCTGCCTTCTAACTATACTAACTTGGTCACAATCATCTTTACCGACAGCGCCGGCGTCAACGTTACAAACTCGTGGAACTTTATCACGGGCACATCCGGTGGCGTGCTGGGCAGCGGCATCTGGTCCGGCGGCGGCGGTTCGAACGATATGTTCTGGGCCGATGGCATCAACTGGACAGGCGGCACGCCCGGACCCGGGTTCAACGCAGCGTTCGCCAACCCGGGCGCGACCACGACGCTGGCCACCAACAATATCGTCGCCACCAACGTTACGATTCAAGCCCTGTTCTACGAAACAAATAACAGCGGCTATCACACGACTTGGATTCAGGATGGCGTGACGCTGACAGTTACAAACGGGACGACCAGCACCACGCCTGTGTTGCAAGCTGGTGCCGGCGTCAACGCCGACATCGTCTTTAACTCACCCGTTACCAACACCATCAGTGGCAACGGCGGATCGCTGTTGCTCCTGGGCAATCCTCAAAGCAGCGGTCTTGCGAATCAACTAAACTTCCAAGTCCGCCAATGCGCCAGCCCCGCAGTGCCCAACGTATTGACCTTGGATATGTCGGGTCTCGGCACGTTGGTTGCGACAGTTGGTAAATTCACCATTGGCCAGGGTGGCGCCAGCTTGGGTCAAAGCAATGTCAGCGCCCGCGTGTATTTGGCCAGGACGAATGTGATTACTCTGTTGCGGGCAGTTTCGGGTCAGTTTGCATTGGGTGACAGCAGCGGTGCTACCAACTTGCCGGGCAGCACGCTGAATTTGGGGATAACCAACAGCTTTTACATGGATACCATGTTCGTTGGCAACCGGCGCGCGACCAATAACCTGATGCGGTTCAATCCCGCATTTACCAACATTACTGTTCCTGCCGCTTACATCCGCGGTTCAAATGGCCTCGCCGCCAGCCGGGTAACTTCCTGGAATGTCGGCGATGCTTCGACCGAGACATTCGTCCCGGTCAATGTTCAAGCCAACATTGATTTCAGCGGTGGAAAATTGGATGCCCTGGTCGGCACAATGGTCGTTGGCCGCGGCGCAACTGTTGCCACGGACACCGGCTTCGCACAAGGAACAGTCTCCATGACCGCCGGCACTCTGGATGTGACCAGCCTGCAAGTCGGCGTGCAGCGCGCCGTCAACACGGCCACCGCAACCGGCGTCATCAATGTCAAAGGCACCGCCACGCTGGCCAGCACCAACATCATCCTGGCCCAGACAAACTCCGGCGCGAATGTGTCGTTCGTAACCGGCACCATCAACGTCACCAACGGCACCGTTCGGGGAAACATCTTCGCCGGCGGCGGCGTCAGCACGGTCAACCTTAACGCTGGCACGTTGATCGTTTCCAATAACGTCGGCTCGGCCACCGTCCCGCTAGCGACCTTGAATTTGTCCGCCGCATCGCTGCACCTGAAAGCCGATGGCAACGCCACCAACGCCAGCATTTACGCGGCCTCCGTCGGCGTCAGCGGCACTACGACCATCACGATTGATTCTGTCGCCAACGTTTCTAGTGCCAGAACCAATCATCTTATCAACTACGCCGGCGCCAGTCCTTACGCTGGCCTTGCACTGGCACCAATGCCTTCCGGTTACACCGGCAGCCTCGTGGACAGCGGCAGCAACATTGATCTGATAATGAATGTCTATGTCCCGACCCAGCCAACCATCCGCAACTTTTCAATCAGCAGCGGCCAGGTCATCATCGGTGGCACAAACAACTTCGGTGCTGGCGGAACGTATTCCGTGCTGACTTCGACTAATCTGACACTGGCGCTGACCAATTGGACGGTGCTGACCAATGGAACCTTTGATGTAAACGGAAATTTTTCGTCCACCAACGCGGCGGCGACAAACAGCCAGCAGTTCTATCTGCTCCGCGTGCCTTGACTGTTCCGTTTTCAAATCGCCAAGTCGTAAATCGCCAAGTCGTGGGGACGCTTAATTGAAACACAGCCGCCGGGCAGCTTGTCTGCCTGGCGGTCGGCATTTTGCGACCGGAGTTTTTTATCGCACCAATGAAACTGAAATCGTCGCCGACCATCGGAATTATTTTCCTCGGTTTGCTCGCCGTTGGAATCGCGCAGGTTCAACCGGTGATGTCACCGAGGGTAAAATACTTCGGCCATTTTTCCGAACTTTCAGTCGGCGCTATTCAGCCGCGCGGTTGGATTCAAAAATGGCTGGAGCGTCAGGCACTGGGCTTGACCGGTCATCCCGAAAATTTGGACTATCCTTACGACACCTGCATGTATGCCGGACTCATCCCGCTGCCCGCCGTCAAAGGCAAATACTGGAAGGAATGGTGGCCTTACGAGCAATCAGCCTATTTCGTGGACGCCACCGTGCGCTTGAGCCATCTCATCAACGACCCGGCCATCAGCGCGCGGCGCGATGCAAACATCAATTTTATCCTCGATCACTCCAGCGGCACCAACCTCGGCGGCTCGCACGCGTGCTGGCCCAACGCCGTCGTCGGACGCGCGCTGATGGCGGAATATTCTGCGACCGGAAACCAGCGCGTGGAGGCCGTTCTGCAAAATTGGTTGCTGACCAGCGCCGATGAAATCGCCAAGGGCGGTCGCGCCGGGGTGAATTTCGAGGAGGCGTTTTATCTTTACGGTCAGACCGGCAACAAGCGGCTTCTGGATTTGTGCCGGAAAATTTACGAAGGATATTTGCACGACACAAATTCGTTTTGCACCGTTGAAAAAATCCAGGGCAAGAATCTTTTTCACGAGCACGGCGTCACGGCGGCGGAGGAATTGAAATGCCTGCCGCTGATGTTCAGCTACACCGGCGATGAAGAGGCGCTGCGGCTGGCGAAACGCGCCTACGAAAAAGTTTTGGACAACAATCTCATGGCCGACGGCGGCATTGTCAGTTCGGAGCATTTGGAGCCGACGTCGTTTTATTCCGTGCATGAAAGCTGCGACATCACGGACTGGTCGTGGAGCCTCGGTTATCTTTTCATGGCGACGGGCGAGACGCGCCTCGCCGACTTGGTCGAGCGCACGACCTTCAACGCGCTGCCGGGCGCGGTCACGAAGGATTTCAAGCAGCTCCAGTATTTTTCGTCCGTGAACCAGACGCTCATCGCCGCCACTAACAGCCACACGGGACACTGGCTCACGCGCATGAACTACCGCGCCGCGCACGACACGGAGTGCTGCGCCGGCAACATCAACCGCGCGATGCCGAATTACGTCATGCGCATGTGGATGCAAGCGGGCAACGATTCGCTGGCGGCAGTTTATTATGGACCCTGTGTCGTTAAAAGCAGGCTTGGCGAGAACACCATTACAATCACAGAGGAAACCGACTATCCTTTCCGCGATGAGATTCAGTTTCGCATCAACACTTCCGTCCCGGCTGATTTTGATCTGCAATTGCGCATTCCCGAATGGTGCGATGACGCAAGCATCCGCGTGAACGAAAAAACATTTCTACAACCGGCCAAAGCCGGTGGTTTTGTTTCTGTGCGCCGGGAATTTCGCGATGGTGACATCGTGAGCCTGATGCTTCCCATGCGGGTGCGGTTTGAGCCGTGGTTCAAGAACCAAAGTGTTAGTGTTTCACGTGGGCCGCTGGTTTATTCCCTCAAGATTGCCGAGCAGCGCATTGAACACACCAGCGACCCGGATGACATCAAACCGTTTTTGGACGGACATGAGATTCGTGGATTCCCCGAAGTGGAATTTTCCCCCGCGAGCGACTGGCGCTATGGCGTGGACACAGCAATGGTGACAAATCTTCAAGCAGTCAAAATATTTGAGGACCGCCTCGGCGAAAATCCGTTCAGCAAGCCGCCGTTGGAATTGGAACTGCAGTTGCGCAAGCTGCCGGGCTGGCTCACGAATTCGCAAGGCGAGCCTGTCGGCCTGCCGGCTTTGGGAAAAGACTCTGAAAGCGGAAGCGTTGAAACTAAGACGCTGATTCCCTACGGTTCAACACATTTGCGTTTGACGACATTGCCGCTCATTGTGCTGGGTTCTTCCAAATAACTTTCCGGAGCGGGCCTGGACGGAGAAAATCAGGGACAATCAAATATGTGCGCTCAAAGGTGGCCTGCATCAAGCCGATTAAAACCAATGGTGATAACTGGTTGTTGAAAAAGATGTTCAGCTTCTATTTTCAATCGAAGAAGGCTGCCAAATGACTTCGGCAACCTGCTCCGGATTTGAATCGCACATGGCGTAGTGGCCCCACAAGTTCTTGTTGGGCTGGTTGCATTTCCTGGCGAGTAACCTTGCCGGCAAAGCCAAGCATCGTTGCCGAGTTGTAACCGCGCGTCGTTTGGAGTTTATTGATATTTTTCACCCCCTGCGGACATTAATTAATGGATTGATGAAAAGACCGACTTGGATTTATTCCGGCAAACCGGATGGAGAGGAAACCGGCGTCCCTGGTCTTTTGAACTTTTCTAATCTTCCATGTCGTGCCGGTAAAATTTGCGCCAACTGAAGCCGTAAAACGCGATGAAGGCGAAGCAGCCCAGCGGCATCAGGAAGCCGGCGCGCATGGAGTATTTGTCAGCAATCAGGCCCATGAAATACGGCAGGATCGCGCCGCCGACCACGGCCGTCACCATCCACGACGCGGCGAACTTGGTCTTTTCGCCCAGCCCGCGAATGCCGAGCGCAAAGTGCGTCGGATACATGATTGACATGAAAAAGAAACTTAAAAACAGCGCCGCCACCGACAGCCAGCCCAGCGGCAAAATCACCAGCGTCATCATCACGACGTTGATCACCGCATAGACGCCAAGCGTGATGTGCGGCGTGCAATAGCGCGTGATGGCGCTGCCGGAAAAACGGCCCACTGTGAAAAAGCCAAACGCCACGGATAGAAAAACGCCCGCGCCGTATTCCGTGATGCGCCAGACATCCGGTGCCTGCAAAAATTTCATTGTCGCCGGCAAAAGGTTCGCCGCCCACAACGGCAGCGCCGGCACGTAGCGATCATCTTTCATGTAGTTCACGAAAAAGCTGAAGATGCCAATCTGTCCGGCACAGTAGAGAAACTGCGAAACGATGGCCAGGACGAAGTGCATTTCCTTGTAAAGCGGACGTTCGTGCTGTGCGCTGCTGGTGGCGGGTTTGGTTTCCGCCGGCGCGTGGATTTCGGGAATCGGACCGACGCTGAACACCAGCACCAGCACCGCGACGATGCCAGCGACGACTAGATAAGGCATGAAGAGCGCGGCGTTGCTCGTATTTGCCACGCCAGTTTTGGACAGTAAAAAATTGCTGGCGAGCAGCGGGCCGAGAATCCAGCCGACGGAGTTGCAGCTTTGGCCGAGGTTGATGCGCGCGACGCCCGATTCCGGAGGGCCGAGCACGGTAGAATATGGATTCGCAATCGTTTCCAAAAATGTCAGGCCCGCCCCGACTATGAATAGCGCGCCAAGAAACGCCGCGAAGACCACGGCTTGTGACGCGTGAAGATTCGTCGCGGGAATAAACAGCAGCGAGCCGGCAATGACCGTCACCAATCCGGTAAGAATCCCGGCACGATAGCCGAATCGCCGCGCAATCCAACCGGACGGCAGCGCCATGAAGAAATACGCCCCATACCAAACCGCCTGAACAAACGTCGAGTGTGCCTTGGACACGCCGAGTGAGTTTTGAAATTGCTTGTTCAGCACGTCAATCATGCTGTTGCACAAAGCCGAAAGCAGGAACAGCGTGCAGACCAGCGCAAACGTGACCGCGCGATTTTTGCCGTCGGGCGTAATGAAGATTTTGTTGGCCATAAACTTTTAGTGCAGGTTGACGTGTATTTTTGTGGTGGTTGTTGGATTGACTGACCAATCTTGGAGCGCCGCGCCGGCGTGCGCGAACGGCACGACGCGCGTGACGGTTTCGGCAACGGGATAAAGTCCCGACTCTAGCACGCGGATGACATTTTCAAAATCCTCCGGCAGCGCGTTGCGCGAGCCAAGTATGTCGAGTTCCTTCATCACGAAAAATTTCGTTTCGTAGGCGACCGACTTTTTCGCGTAGCCGATGTAAACGACGCGACCGGTAAAACAAACTTCGTTCACCGCCGCCACAAACGTTTCCGCCGCGCCCACGGCTTCGATGACGACGCCTGGTCCTTCGCCATTCGTCAATTGTTGCAGCCGTTCGTGGAGATTTTCGGTTTTGGAATTGACGACTTCTGCCGCGCCCGCTTTTTTGGCGAGCGCCAGTTTCTGGTCGTCGAGATCAATCGCGATGACGCGCGCCTTTTTTCGCAAGGCCGCGCCGGCAATCGCGCCGAGACCGATCATGCCCGCGCCAAAAACCGCCACGGTGTCGGCGGCCGTCACGCGCCCACGCTCGACCGCGTGAAATCCCACGGACAACGGCTCAACCAGCGCGTAATCTTGCGCGGTCAGTTGCGGTGAGTGCAGAATGTTTTGCCACGGCACGGCGACAAATTCCGTCAGCGCGCCGTCGCGCTGGACGCCAAGCGTTTGATTGAACTGGCACGCGTTCGGACGCTTCGCGCGGCACGACGGACATTTGCCGCACGTCGTGTAAGGCACAACGGTCACGAGCAGTCCCGGCTTCAAATGCGCCGGCACGCCCGCGCTCACTTCAGCGATGGTCGCGGCGATTTCGTGGCCGGGAATGCGTGGATACGTCACGAGCGGATTGAGTCCACGAAACGTTGTGAGATCCGAACCGCACAAACCGACGCGCTCAATTTTGAGCAAGACCTCGCCGGCTTTCACTTCCGGCATTTTTGTTTCGCCGAAACTGAAGGCTTCCGGTTTCTCAATTAAAAAAGTTTTCATGCGAAAATAATTTCCATTTCAAAAACCAATGCTCGCGCCGCCGTCAATCGGCAGCACCACGCCCGTTACAAATTTCGCCGCCGATGAACACAGATAAACCGCCGCCCAGCCGATGTCGTGCGGCTCGCCCATGCGGCCCATCGGCGTGCGGCTGATGATTTTCGCGCGCCGCGCCGTATCGCCGGCGAGAGCTTTTTCTAGCATCTCGGATTGAATCCAGCCCGGCGCAATCGCGTTCACGCGAACACCTTTGCTCGACCACTCGGCTGCGAGCGCGCGCACGACGCCGAGGTAAGCGGACTTCGCGGCGGAATACGCGACCACTTGCGTCATGCCAATGAACGACGTCATCGAAGCGGTGAAAAGTATGCTGCCGCAACCGCGTTCCAGCATTCCTTTGGATGCCTCGCGACTCAACGAAAACGCGGCGAACAAATGCGTCTGGATCACGGATTGAAATTCCGCATCGGACGTCACCGCTGCCGGTTTTTTCAAATGGACGCCGGCGTTGTTGACCAAAATGGTCAGCGGGCCGTTTTTATTTTCTGCTTCGGAAATCAACGTCGCGACACGTGCCGGATCGGTGATGTCCGCCGCAAGATACGCGGCGCTCGCGCCGAGTTCTTTGCACGCGGCTTGCAGCGGTTCAGGCCGACGGCCGACAATCGTGACGCGCGCGGCGGCGGCGACAAAACATTGCGCCATCGCCAAACCAAGGCCGGTGCCGCCGCCGGTGATCAAGGCATGATCGCCGGCGAGTGAAAATATTTTTCCAAAATCTGAGGATGCGTTGCTCATGGTTCGTAAATTATAAAATGCCATATTTCTTGAACGCGGCGGTACTGGACATGCCGGCCTCAATTTCCTTGCGCACAAATTTTTCGCCGCGCGCTTTTTCGAGCGCCTTCGCGATGACTTCCTTTTCGTGTTTGCGCGGGACGATGACCACGCCGTCGAGATCGCCAAAAACCAGATCGCCCGGCTCGATCCACACGCCGCCGACTTCAAGGGCGCAGCGGAAATCCACGACCTTCGTCCGCACGCTCGAATCCTGCGCGTAACGGCCGCGACTGAACACCGGCCAGTTCTGCGACAACATCTGCGGCGTGTCGCGGTGAAAACCGTTGATGACCGCGCCGGCCGCGCCGCGCGTGCGCGCCGTGGCCGTGAGAATTTCGCCCCAATACGCGCAGCGCATATCGCCGCCGGAGGCCACATAAATTTCGCCGGGTTCCAGCTGGTCGAGCGCCTCGGTCAGCAGGCCGAACGGTTTTTTCTGCGGGCCATGCACATCAATCATCACCACCGGCATCGCGCGGCCGGCGACTTTCATCGTGTCGAGCGCGGGCTGCACCGGCTGAGGCAGAAATTGGTGGCAGCAGCCGAGTCCGTCGAGGATATCGCCGACGACCGGCGTGTAGAGAACTTGCTTCATCAGCCGAAAAAGCTCGGCGTCATTTTTCCATTCGGTGTGAGAGTCGGGCATAAAGAATTGAGTGAAAATTGGTTTCAGATTTTCTCGTTCTCGACGGAATTGGTGAGCGCGCCGATTTTTTCGATTTCGATGTTCACGCGGTCGTTGGGACGCAGCCAGCGCGGCGGTTTTTGCGCCATGCCGACGCCGTGCGGCGTGCCGGTGAGAATCACCGTGCCAGGCAACAGCGTCGTGCTGCCGTTCAAAAATTCAATAAGCGTCGGCACGTCAAAAATCATGTCATTCGTGTTCCAGTCCTGCATCACTTGGCCGTTGAGCAGGGTGGAAATTTTTAATGAATTCGGATTCGGAATTTCGTCGGGCGTGACGAGACATGGACCGAGCGGGCTGAATGTGTCAAAGCTTTTGCCGCGACACCACTGGCCGCCGCCGCGCTTGATCTGCCAGTCGCGCGCGCTGACATCGTTGCAACAAGTGTAGCCGAGGACGAAATCCAACGCGTTCGCACGCGAAACATTTTTGCACGCCTTACCTATGACGACGGCGAGTTCGCATTCGTAATCCACCTCGTCGCTGCACATGAATTGCGGAATTTGAATCGCCTCGCCGGGATCCAGCAGCGTGTTGATGCCTTTGAAAAAAACCACTGGCTGCTCGGGAAATTTCGCGCCGGTTTCCTCCGCGTGCCGGCGATAATTCAAGCCGATGCAAATGATGGAACTCGGCACGACTGGCGCGAGCAGTTTGGCAACGTCGGCCTTTTCTTGGGTGATTTGCGGCGACTTGTAAATGTCGCCGGTCAATTTCAGCGCCGAGCCGTCGGCTTGTTGCGCGGCGTGGCTGATGTTTCCTTTGGCGTCCTGGTAGCGAATGATTTTCATAATTTATTTTCCCGCGCTCCAGCCGCCATCGAGCATCAACGTGCTGCCCGTGACCATTTCGCTCGCATCCGCCGCGAGATACAGCGCAGCGGCGGCGACCTCCTCGGGTTTGGCCATCCGGCCGTTGAGTTGCGTCGAGGCCATGTCGCGATAGGCTTTTTCGGGATCGGGATATTCCTTGAGCCGCGCGAGCACAAACGGCGTTTCGACGCGGCCGGGACAGATGCAATTGAAACGCACGCCCGTGTGCGAATGATCCAGCGCCAGCGCTTTGGTCAAACCGACCACGGCAAATTTCGTTGTCGTGTAAGCGAGCCGTTCGCGCACGGCGACGACGCCGGCGATGGACGCCATGTTGATCACGCTGCCGGATTTGCGTTCAAGCATCGCGGGCACAAAAACCTTGCAGCAGTTGAAAATACCGCGCACGTTCACGGCAAAAAGTTTGTCCATGTCCGCCGCCATGGTGTTGAGCAACGTGCCGACGTGGCCAATGCCTGCGACGTTTGCAAGCACGTCGGGCGTGCCGACGATTTCCGCCGCACGCGAACAATCCGCCTCGCTCGCGACATCCAGTGACAGAAAATTTCCGCCAATTTTTTCGGCCATGGTTTTGCCGTTGGCTTCGTCGCGGTCGGCTATCCAAACTTTCGCACCAGCCTCGGAAAAAATTGTCGCGATGGCCGCGCCGATGCCTGATGCGCCGCCGGTGACGAGCGCGGTTTTGTTTTTCAGGTCAAACACGGTAAATCCTTTCAGCGTTGGTTTGAAAAAGTTTTTTCAAATTGGTTTCCGGCTCGTCGGCAAGAATGGTTTTCAGCGCGGCGAGCCAGTTTTCATAAGTCGTCGCGAGCTGGCACACGGGCCAGTCGCCGCCGAAGAGCACGCGGTCGAAACCAAAACAGTCCAGCGCGTGGCGGACGTAAGGCTGCAAATCGGGCGGGCCGCAACGCGCCGGATTCGCCTCGGTGACGAGGCCGGAAATTTTGCACGCCACGTTCGGCAGCGCGGCCAGTTCGCGGAGCTGCTGCCGCCACGGATCGAGTTTTTGATCGCGGATGGCCGGTTTCGCGCAATGGTCGAGGATAAAAAAAACTTCCGGGCAACGGGCGACGAGCCGCTTCACAGCTGGCAACTGCGAATGGACGATGCAGAGGTCGAAAGTGAAATTAAACTTTGCCAGCGCGTGAACGCCGGTGATGAAATTTGGCTGCAAACAAAAATAGGGGTCGGTTTCGCCCTGCAAATTTCGGCGCACGCCCTTGACGAGCGGATTTTTCGCGAGCGCGGTCAATTCGCCGGTCACGCGCGTCCCCAATTCCACCGACGCCTGCGCGACAATTCCTTTCAGCCGCGTTTCGCGCGTCGCGAGTTCGGAAATCCAATTTGCCTCGTCAACGCTCTGCGACGCCGCGCAACCGCACTCGACAAAAATCATTTTTCCAATGTTCGCGGTTTTGGTGGCCGCCGAATAATCTTCCGGCAAAAACGCGCGGCTCAATGCCGGCACGATGGCGAGCCACGGATAATTCAATTTCGCGGGGTTCCAAAAATGGACGTGCGCGTCAACGATGGGAAACGGAAAATTCATTTATACGCTGGGCAGACAAGACGGGCCAATCGGCTCAAATGATTTGTAGGTCAGCACAAATTCCTGATGGCCGAGTTCCTCGGACTTGGTCTGCGCGCCGCGCGCGACGGCCAGCGACAGGTCGAGGATTTCGCGGCCCACTTCGTCCAGTGACGCGCGGCCTTCGAGGATTTTTCCCGCGTCCACGTCCATGTCCTCGCTCATGCGGCGATAGGTTTCAGGATTGGCGCAGACTTTGATGACCGGCGAAATCGCCGAGCCGACGACCGAGCCGCGTCCCGTCGAAAACAAAATCACGTGCGAACCGCAGGCGATGAGTTCGGCGATCTCGGCGTTGTCGTTGATGTTCGGAAAACCGAATCGTACTTCGCCGTCGGGCACGACATCGAGCAGATATAATCCGCCGCGCGGCGGAATGTCGCCGGGCTTGAGCAAGCCGGAGATGCGCGACGCGCCGCTCTTGGCATAAGCGCCCATGCTCTTTTCCTCCATCGTGGTCAGACCGCCCTCGGCATTGCCCGGCGCGAAGCTGCCGTGGCCGAGCACGGTGTAATATTTGGCAGCCTTCGTGACGGAATCGCGCAAAATTCCCGCGAGCGCCGGCGTGGCGGCGCGCGCGGTCATGATGTCTTCGCAGCCGATGAGTTCGCCGGTCTCCTCGAAAATGCAGCCGGCTTTCTGCTCGACCAAACGGTCGAACGCGCGGCCGATTCCCGGATTCGCCGTGATGCCGCTGGTGGCATCGCTGCCGCCGCAGACCGTGCCGACGATGAATTCATTGATGTGCAGCGGCGCGCGGGGAACTTGCGCGACCTTCGCGAGCATGTCGTCCATCAGTTTGCGGCCTTGCTCGATGGTTTTGCGCGTGCCGCCGTTTTGCTGGATGACGAGCGTTTCTACCGGGCGGCCAGACGCGGCGATGGCTTCGCGCAAAGAATTGCGGTTGAAACTTTCGCAGCCGAGCGAAAGCAGAATCACGCCGCCGACGTTCGGATGCGTGCAGAGCGTGCGCATCATGCGCGCCGCGTAATCGTTCGGATAACAGCCACCGAAGCCGATGAGATGCACGCCGCGTTCGCGATACGGATAAACAATTTCACGCGCTACGTGGTGCGCGCACTCGACGAGATACGCGACGACGATGTGATTGCGGATGCCTTTGCGCCCGTCGGCGCGCAAGTAAGCTTGGTCAGTGATGTTCATGTTTCGTGGAAAAAGTTTGGCCGCTTTCGAGTGTGAAAGTTTGGATGTAATCGCTCTTCATGTTGTGCAGGTGAACGTGTTCGCCGACGGCGATGTCCTGCGTGGCCGAGCCGATGGGCACGCGATATTTTAAAATTTTTTCACCAGCGCGAATGGCGCGGGCGGCGAGTTTGTGGCCGAGCGTGAGGCGAGCCGGCACGTTCACGCGCTGGCCGGCCACGGTCAAAGTGTCGCCGGCTTCCAGCGTTTGAATCGCGACGAGCACGTTGTCGGCGGGATCAAGGAGCAAGAGTTTTGGATCGTGCATGGTTTTCAAAATTTACGGTATTGCAGATAGGCGTCAACCGGATCAACGCCTTTGAGAATCGCGGTGCGGACCTTGTTTTCCGTGCGCAAAACTTCTTCCACGCGGTCAGTCACGTTGGCGATGATTTCCTGCGGGATGATCACCGCGCCGTCGCGGTCGGCCATGACGTAATCGCCGGTGCGAATTTTCACACCGCCGATGACAATCGGTTCGCCAAAACCGTCCGCAACCCAGCGGCCCACGACATCGCGCGGCGTAAAGTAGCGGCACCAGACGCGGAAACCGATTTTCAAAATGAAACTGCTGTCGCGGCAGCCGCCGTCCACAATGTAGCCGCGCACGCCGCGATACGTGAACGTCTCGCTCGACAGCTCGCCCATGTGCGCGAGAGTGGAATCGTTCGGCTGGCAGACCACGACGCTGCCGCCGGGTGCGCGCGAAAGCAGCTTCGTCCATTCGAGCAGCGTTGTGTGGGCGTCAAGCGTCAGATCCACATGACCGCTCACGGTGAACATTTTTCCGGCCAGCACGCGCGCTGGATCGAGCGGACGAATCGTTTGCGGCAGCAATTGATCAGGAAAACCCATTGCGCGCAGCGTGTCATAAACTGCGCCGGAATAACATTTTTCCAAGCGGTCGCCGTAGGTGTCGTGGTAATTTATTTTTTCGTCAGCATTCATTTTATTGAGTCAAGATTGATGCCGCCGCGCGCGTCGGAAATGTAACACGCCTCGACGAGCTTCATCGTCTGCAACGCGTCGGCGACGGGCGAAACGAGCGCGGCATCTTCCCCGACAACGAAGCGTTGCAGATTCGACATGGTGCCGATAAACGCATCGGGAAACCAGCGGCCAATTAGCGGAACTTCGGTCCAGTTTTTTTGCGAACGCGTGAAGATTTCTAGGCGATCCGGCTGGCCACGCGGATAATCAATCATCGCGCCAATCGTCGCGATGGCGCAACCCTCCGTGCCTTCGACGCGAATCGTTGCGGCCTCATGGCGCGGGCCAAACGGATGACAATGGTTGATCGAGAGACAACAGCGAATCATGTCGCCGTAATCCAGAATGATGCTCGAACGCGTGCTGGCGAGTTTCGGAAAATGCGGATGTTTGACCGTACGGGCGAACACGCGCGACGGCTCGCCGAGCAGCATCCGTATCGTATCCAGATAATGCACCGTGTGGACTTGAATCTCGACGCGCGACTCGGAATACAGGAAGGGAAAGGTTTCCCAAGGCGTTTGGATGTTCAGCCGCACCTCGATTTCGACCAACTCGCCAAGTTCGCCGCGTTTCAAGAGGTCTTGAATCGCGAGCATGGATGGACAGAAGCGGAATTGAAAATTCACCGCCGCGCGCAATTTTTTACGTTCGCAGATGGCTACAATGCGCTTGGCCATGGCGAGTGAATTGCCCATCGGCTTTTGCGAGAGCACCGCCGCGCCTTCGGGCAAGCTTTCGAGCGCGGCTTCCTGCGACTTGGGCGGAATGCCGAGATCAAAGATGGCATCCGGCACGGCAATGGCCTCGGCGACCGAATCGAACACGCGCGGGATATTAAATTCCCTCGCCCGCGCCTCGGCCACTTCGCTTCGCAAATCAAAAACGCCCGCCACGGGTAATCCCGCCTTGCGATACGCCGGCAGATGCGCGTCCCGCACGATGTCCCCCGCGCCAATGATGACGATGGGCCGGGGACGCGACGGACGCGGCCAGGACTGGCGAAGTTGCGCGGGATCAAGGTTCATGTTCAGCGGCCGGCAAGCCAAGGTGCGATTAGAAAACGGAACGCGGGGAAAAACCTGAACTGCGCCGGCTTCGTTGACAATTAAATTTTTCACAAGTTTGGTAAAGTGGTTGAAATAATTTTCACCGTTAAATTTAAACTTTTCAAGGTGAGAAGCCAACTCTTGTGAGTAAGAAACACGCCCGAACAGGTCAGAGCTTGAGGAAATTTTTCCGAAACTGCGCCGGCGTAATGCGGAAACTTTTTCGGAACATCAGGTTGAGATGTTGCCGGTCGTTGAACCCGGTTTTTTCGGCAACGGCTTCAATGCTCAATTGGCTGTGATGCAGCAGTGAGGAAGCTTCTTTCAGGCGCAAGTTCTGAAGATACTGGCGGGGCGTCTGGCTGGTCACGCGCTTGAACATGCGGATGAAGGCGTTCATGTTCATGCCCGCCCGCCGGGCCAGGTTACGGTTCGGCACGGCCGCCGGATAGTTTGACTCAATGTGCTGGATGGCACCGATTACCCGCGTATCCTGATGGGAGCTGGTCCAGTGATACCGTTCAGTAAGGCTCAAGGCCAGACTCACCAGCGCCAGCGGCAATGACAACAAGGGCGATACATCCTCCCGTTCCAGCGCCTGGAACTGAGCCAGGAAATTCCGGATAAAGCGGCTTTGCTCGGCGGCGAGCGGGAGAACGATCAAGTCAGGCGCAGCCTGTTCGTAAGTGGCTTCAACGAAAAAATGGATGTATAAAAATCCGATCACTTCATCGTTGTGGGCGGAAAAATGCGTGTTGGGCGGAATCAGAGCCACTTGATCGGGCATCAAATCGAAATGTTTTTTGCCCAGGTTGATGGAGGCACCAGGGCGATCCACCCAATACCAGCGCCAGTAGGGCGCGGCCAGATCCGGATAATCCCAGGTTTTCAGCAAGGCATAGTGGCAGCACAAGACATCTATTCGTGGTGCCAGCGGCAACTGAAAAAGCGTTAAAACGTCAGATGGCATTCGGCGTATAGTTTGCTCAAATTAAAATGGCGAAGCGTGTAGTTTTCTACAAGCAAACAATCGTTGCGGTAACAATAGGCCACTTTTGCCCCCATGAAAATCTTCGAGCGTATTTTTTACTCAAAAAAGATGGTTTTGACTCTAGTGGAAAACTGAACCGTATGCAATCTTTTTCGCCATACCAGTTCATCCGCCCAAGGCATAACCGCCGATGGTTTTAGTTGGCAACCATGATTTGGGCGAAGCAAGGTTGCGGTGAGTTGCTGGAAACAAGCAAAGCTTTTTGCTTGAGGACATGCATTTTGAAACCAGTCATTTCATTTAGAAATACGAAAAGCCGGAGCAAACCGACAGGTCTGGCGTCCCGCGCCCGCCGGGCTTTCACCTTGATCGAACTGCTGGTCGTCATTGCCATCATCGCCATTCTGGCGGCGATGCTCCTGCCGGCATTGGCCAAGGCCAAGGACAAGGCAAAAAGCATCGCGTGCGTGAGCAATCTCAAACAGTTGGGTGTGACACTGGCTTTATACAAGGATGATTACCAAACTTGTTATCCCCCAGGATTAAATTCGACAGGAGCCGAATGGATATGGCCGTCGCTGTTGCGAACATACACTACTGCAGGATCTGACACACATGTCTTCCGATGCCCTTCGGCACCTGATTCAGCCGAATGGATACCCGCATTTGGCAGCGGAAATCCGGCGCAATACGGGTATTTGGCCAATGAAATCCCATTAAAACCGGGAGGCGGTAGTTTTATGAGTTATGGCTATAATTGTTGGGGATCGGTAGATAAATATCCCGTCTATGGGCTTGGGGTTTACGCCGGAGATACAAATCCCGGAGACTCACCGTTGAAAGAGAGTTCAATATTAAGACCCACACAAATGATTGCCATAGCTGACAGCAATTGGAATACGAATTCGGGGGGAGACCCGAACTATAGCGGATTCATTGGTGCTTATGCGCAAAGGCAGTGGCCGTATGATCTGCATAATTTACGGGCAAACATCACCTTCTGTGACAGTCATGTCGAGACTATGAAACGCGCTGCTTTTGTTCCTGCCGCACCGTATAATACTTATCCTGGGGCCGGGGCAGACGCAGCCTGCGCGCTGTGGAATAAGGACAATCAACCTCACTATTGATCTGCCGGCCCCCAATAATCTTATGAGAAGTAAATCGCCCTTTGATTTCAGGTTTACGAATTGCGTTTGGGTAACGATGCAATTTGTAGTTCTTAATGATCCCAATGTTACTCATTCCAAATTCACCGGGTCTCTCGGTCATCCTCTGGCCGCTTGACCCGGCTACTTTTTTAAAAGATTCACAAACCCAACCCTAAATCAACCCATGAAAAAGTCTCAATTAACCCAAATCACCGGCCTGCTCTTGTTGGCGGGTGCGCTCAATCTGCAAGCCGCCAGCGGCAGTTGGACTGGTGCCACCGACAATACTTGGGCCGGCACCGGAAACTGGAGCGCCTCACCAGTTCCCGGCACCGGCGACACGGCCACTTTCAGCGGCGCGGGTGGCGGTCATACCACTATTGATTTGGGATCGGGCGTCACCATCATGAATTTGCTGTTCAACACCGGCGGCGCGGCGGCCTACACCATTGGCAATGGCGCGGTGGGCAGCCAGACGCTTACGCTCAATAATTTTGGCGGCATCACCCTGAATTCCACGGTGGCCAGCAACGAGCTGTTCAATGCGGCGATTGTGCTGGGCACCGATTCGACGGCGCAGTCCTACACCAATTTCAACAACAGCGCCCAAACCCTGAACTTCGCCAGCAGCATCTATGGCGGTCCTTCGGCCGGCACGGGCACGGCCGGCACCAAGACGCTGGTGATAGGCGGCTCGGGCAATACGGTGGTCAGCGGGAGTCTGCTTAATGGTGCGACGTCTGGTGCGACGACGACGACCATTGCGTTGACCAAGCTGGGTGCGGGCGCGCTGACTTTCAATGGCACGGTGGATGCCTCTACCCTCGGCGGTGGTGCTGGTGGGGGTGCCTACGGCACTGTCACGATCAACGATGGCACGCTGGCGCTTGATTTTTCCAATGCCGGTGCCACTTCGGATTTGCTGAACAACTACTCGCCGGTTTCGATGGGCGGTGGCACGCTTCAGGTCATTGGCAACGCCGCCAATGCGAGCACGCAGAATTTCACCAACGGTTCCGGCGTGACGGTCAATCCGGGTTTCAATGTGATCACCGTTGGGCCGAACGGCGGCAATATGTCCGATCCGCTGCCGACCCTTAATCTCGGTGGCTTTCCGCAAACTCTTGCATCGCAGACGATGTTCGTCGGGCCGGCCACCATTAACGGCAGTGGCAACGTGGCGGCTTCAGGCACGATTACAACCACCTACATTGGGACGGGCAACAACAACCGAGTCGTGGGAGCTGGCACCAAGGGTTTGCTTTGGAACGGCACTACCCGACAGGGTGTTGCCACCGTTGGTCTTTATGATTGGGCCAGTACCGATACCACGGGCGGTGCGACTAACACAGCACCTTACACAATCATCGGTGGTAGCCAGGTCAGCGGCTTTTATACCACAGTGGCAAGTGGGGCGGCGGCCGCCGGTGATTTAAATTATGATTTTCTGGGAAATGCGAACGGAGGTAGCACGACCACTTGGTATTGCGACACCATGCGTTTTAATGTTCCTGGGGCGATCACCTTTTCGTCGAATACTGGAGGAAGCGGTCACATTTCTTTGGTTGGTGGCATTCTCGTGACGCCAAACGTGGGTGCCTACAACACCACTATCGCTAACGGCGGTGCATATATGGCCAGTGCCGACTCCACTGCCGGCAACTGTCCCATTGATGTCTATCAGAACAACACCAATGGCGAACTATTTATAAGTGTTCCCCTCTATTATTACACCTCAACTGCGCGGGCCACCTGTTATGTTCAAGGGGGGCCAGGCACGGTGGATCTTACCGGGTCGGGAACCCTCAGCGGTAACTACGGGTCGCCTTATCTCAATGGTGGTTGCACGGTGATCAACAACAACAATCAAATCGGACGGACTGCGTCGGCGGCGACGCTTTACCTGAACGGCGGCACTCTTGTTGCCACTAATAATGTATCCCTCGACAACGGCAGCGGTTCCAACCTGCGTCCAGTCACCTTGCTTGGCAACGGCGGCGGTCTGGCCGCGGAGGCGGGTTTTACGTTGACCATTGACGGCCAAATCGGCAGCGGGGCGAACACCGGCCCGCTGGTCATCGGCATTCCGGCTTCGGCGGCGAACGGAAATGTGGCGGGTCTCCTGCCCGGCACGGGCAGCGGCACGGCCAACACCACGCCGGTATATGGCAGCGGCACGGTGCTTTTGAATGGCGCTGGCAATACGTTTTACGGCGGTGTCACCATCCTTGGCGGAGCCACGTTGAACATCAATAGTGAATGGCAGTTGGGCGGGGCAAATCAAGGTCCGGTGATTTTCAACAACGGCACGCTGCAATACAGCAACACGCTGCTGAACGCGGCGGTGGACATCAGCCAAAACACAGGCGGAACTCCCCAGCCAGTCACGTTTCTGGGCAATGCAATCATTGACGTTAATTCTCATGCCATCACTTATGCCAACTCCATCGGCAACGGCGGCAGCGGCGCATTGACCATCACAAATTCCGGTTTGGTCGGTGCGTTGTATCTGAATGGCGGCAGCACCTACACAGGCGGCACGATCGTAAGCACCAACGTCATATTTGGCGGCAGCGGGACGATTGTCGGCAACGTGACAGTGAACAACGGTGGCATAACGCAACCCAGCAGCGGCGCGGGCGCGACCAACACGATTACCGGTAGTCTCACTTACGCTTCGGGCAGTCCCACCAATAGTGCCAGTTTCAATTTGAGCAGCAGCGCCAGCGGTGGCCCCAATGACCAGATCGTATTGAGCGGCAACAGCCAGACGCTGACCTGCGGCAGTGCCACAGTCGGCATCAAATGCGGCGCAATTTTGGATTTGACGCATGATTATATCCTTTTCAAAATGACCGGCAGTTCGCCCACCATCAGCGGCAACTTCAATGCCACGCCGGTCTGGCTGGCAACCACGCCGAGCGGCGCCGCCAACTATCAGGTGATTACGAGCGGCAACAACGTGGTATTGCATTATTCGGGCAGCACGCCGCCAAACATTTCGGCCAGCAGCGCCACGCCATCAACGGCGGTTCGCAATCAGAACAATGTATCCATCAGCGTGACGGTGGCCGGAGCCGGGGCCTCGACCATCACCAATGTTTCGGTGAATCTGGCGGCCATCAATGGAACATCCGCAAACTTGTCGCTGACCAGCGGCACGTCCGCCAACGGCACCTGGACGGGCAACATCACGGTTCCGGCAGCCAGCGGCTTGGGCACATTCACCTTGTCGGCGACGGCCACGGATAACAATGGCAACACGGCAGCGGCCAACATTTCGCTGACCGTCAATGCGGCCACGGACACGTGGGTTGGTTTGGGCGGCGGCAACTGGAGCGCCAATGCGGACTGGGTCAACTCCGCTGGCAACTTTGCGCCGGGCTTGGCGGGTGACACGTTGGTGTTTGCCGGCTCGACCGGGCTGACCTCGACGATGAACAACAGCTATAGTATCACTGGTCTGACGTTCACCAATGGCGCGGGAAGCTTCATCATCGGGACTTCGAGCAGCACCTTGACCATCACGGCCAACGGTGTGACGAACAATTCCGCCAGTGCTGAAACCTTGAACGTGCCGGTGCTCCTGACAAATGCGGCGCAGACCTTGAGCGCGGCGTCCGGTAGCCTGATTCTGAGCCAGACCGTGAACAACGGCGGCTATCTGCTGACGGTCTCTGATGGCGGATTCAACAGCGCAGTGAATGGAGCCATATCCGGCGCGGGCGGTTTGACCAAGACTGGCAGCGGCACGCTGACACTGGGCGGCACGAACATTTACACCGGCACCACGACGATCAACGGCGGCACGGTGACGGTGAATGGCACGGGAGTGATCACCAATACCGTAAGTCCGGTGATTATAGGCGGTGTTGCCGGCAATGCAATTTTCAACATCGCTGGCGGCTCGGTGAGCGCCAACGATGCCGTCAATCCCGCCGTTGCCATCGGCAGCGTGTCGAACGCCAGCGGATTCCTGTTCATGAGTTCAGGCAGCCTCGAATGCGGCGCTGGAGAATTCCATATCGGCCAGGTCACGAACGCCTACGGGGCGTTTGACTTGAGTGGCGGCACCGTCACGATCGGAGATATAAATACAGGAGATGCTTACTTCGTCGTCGGTGGTGCTTCCGGTGCCAGTGCCTCCCAAGGTGTATTCAACATGAGCGGAGGGACGCTCAACGACAATGCCCAAGAGGTGGGACTCGGTGGCATTGCAAACTCGATTGGGGTGTTGAATCTTAGCGGCGGCGCATTAAATGGCTCCAAGGGCATCCATGTGGGTGAGCGCGGCACGGGCATATTGAATGTGTCTGGTTCTGCGGTTCTCAACTTGACCGGTTCCACGTTGCAGTTTGGTCTTAACAGCAGTCCCGGAGTTGTTGGCACGGCCAACCTGCTGGGCGGCACGGTCACGGCGAATTCCGTTGCGATAGGCAATGACGGTCCCACCTCGCGCTTGAATTTCAACGGCGGCACGCTGATGGCCTCTGCCTCCGGCACTTTTATTCCCGCCATATTGACCTCGGCGACAATTTACGCTGGCGGCGCGTTGATTGATGACGGCGGCAATGCCATTACCATTGCGCAACCCTTGCTCGCGCCTGCTGGTAACGGCGTCAGCAGCATCCCGGTGGCCACCGGCGGTGCGGGTTATCTTGATACTCCCGTTGTCACCATTACTGGCGGTGGCGGCACGGGAGCCACGGCGGTGGCAAATATCTCCAGTGGAGCCGTGACCGGGATTACCATTACGAGTCCGGGCACCGGCTACACTTCGGCTCCGTCCGTGACGCTCTTCGGTGGCGGATATAACACCGCGGCCACCCTCGCCGCGGCGACAATTGCGCCGAACGTAAGCGGCGGCCTGACCAAGCTGGATATAGGTACGCTGACATTGACCGGGGCAAGCACTTACACCAATCTGACGGCGGTCAACGCCGGAACGCTTGCACTTGGATCGGGATACACCTCGGCCACGGCCGGTTATGAGGTGACGAACGGTGCTACCCTGGACGTTTCCGCCTTTGGCCCGTTCACTCTGACTGCGAACCAGTCGTTGTCCGGTAGTGGCACTATCAATGGCTCCATCGCCACCTCGACCGGGGTGAATATTTATCCGGGAACGGAGTCTCCGACGATGGGCACCGTCGGCACGCTTGCGTTCAACAATGATCTTGATTTGAGTGGTGGCGGCACCTGTTATTTCGACATCACCAACAGTGCCAGCAGCGGAGACGACCAGATCACGGTCGGCGGCACCTTGACCATTAACGGCGGGGTGTTGTATGTGAATGCATTGAATGGTGCCAGTCCGCTGGATACGACCGCTGATTATGTGCTTATCTCGGATAGCAACGGCCCGAATGTCACGAGCCTGCCGGCCTTGGTTTGGGTCGGCATCAAACCGTCCAACTATGGCAACTACACGCTTCAGCAGATTGGCAATAACATTGTCCTGCATTACAGTCCGTCGCTGGCTCCGATGGTTGCAAGCGTTTCGTTGAACCCGTCCAGTGCGGTTCGAGGACAAAATGTAATAATCAGCGCGACTGTGACGCCGGGCAGTGGAACAATTGATCCCAACACCGGTGTAACGGTCAATTTAACTTTGTTCGGCGGATCGCCGGCTTCGAGCTTGATTCTGTCGAATGCCAATGTTTATACTAACTCGTTTACGGTTCCGGCCAGCACAACTCCCGGCAGCCAAACACTGACAGTTACCGTCACTGACAGCACTCCGCTATCGGGATCAGGGTTTAATGCATTGACAGTTAATGCGACCACTGAAGTTTGGAATGGTCTGGGCGGAGGTAATTGGAGCGATAACGCCGATTGGGTGAGCACGTTTGCTCCAGGGTTGGCCGGAGACACTCTGGTTTTTGCCGGCACCACCTCGCTGGCTCCCAACATGGACACCAATTACAGTGTCACGAGCGTGACGTTCACCAATGGGGCGGGAAGTTTCAGCATCGGAACGCCCGGCTACAACTTGACCATCTCTGCCGGCGGTGTGACCAACAATTCCGCGAACTTGCAAGACCTGAACGTGCCGGTCAATCTGACAACGGTCGCGCAAACTTTGAATGCTGCTGCCGGCGACTTGGAACTGGATCAGAATCTGGACAATGGCGGCAACTTATTGACGGTCACCGATGGCGGACATAACACTACGCTAAACGGGGTTGTCTCCGACAACGGCGGCTTGACCAAGACCGGCAATGGCACTTTGACGTTGGGCGGTGCAGATACTTACAACGGCAACACGACCATCAATGGCGGCACGTTGACTGTTAACTCTTCTGGTGGAATCAGCACCACCACGGGCAAGGTGATCGTTGGCAACGCTGCGGGCAACGCGGTTATGAACATTGCCGGCGGCTCGGTGAGCGCCAACGATGCGGCCAATCCCGCCGTGGCCATTGGCAACGCGACAAATGCCAGCGGATTTTTGTTCATGAGTTCCGGCAGCCTTGATTGCGGCGCTGGAGAATTCCATATTGGCCAGGTCACGAACGCCTACGGTGCGTTTGACTTGAGCGGCGGCACGGTCACGATAGGCGATGTAACTCCAGGAGATGCTTATTTCGTCGTTGGTGGTGCTTACTTTGCCAGTGCCTCCCAAGGTGCATTCAACATGAGTGGCGGCACATTTGCCGACTATGCTCAAGAGGTGGGACTCGGCGGCATTGCCGGCTCGATTGGGGTGGCGAATTTAAGCGGCGGCACTTTAACCGACAACCATGGTATCCATGTGGGCGAGCGCGGCACGGGCATATTGAATGTGTCGGGTTCGGCGGTGGTCAATTTGACCGGTTCCGCGTTGCAGTTTGGTCTTAACAGCAGTCCCGGAGTTGTGGGCACGGCCAACCTGCTGGGCGGCACGGTGACGGCGAATTCGATTGCGATAGGCAATGACGCTCCCACCTCGCGCTTGAACTTTAACGGCGGCACGCTGATGGCCGCTGTATCCGGGACTTTCATTCCTGCCATATTGACCTCGGCGACCATTTACAGTGGTGGTGCCATCATTGATGACGGCGGCAATACCATCACCATTGCGCAACCCTTACTCGCACCCGTCGGCAACGGCGTCATCACCATTCCGGTTGCGACTGGTGGCGCGGGTTATTTGGACGCACCCATCGTCACCATCACGGGCGGCGGCGGCGTGGGAGCCACGGCAGTGGCGAATATCTCGTCGGGCGGCGCAGTCACCAATATCACAATAACCAGTCCGGGCACCGGTTACACTTCGGCTCCGACCGTGACGCTCTTCGGCGGCGGTTACACAAGCGCGGCGACGCTTGGCACGGCCACAATCGCGGCGAACACGGGTGGCGGCCTCACCAAACAAAACTCCGGCACACTGACTCTTTCGGGTGCGAATACCTATACCGGTAACACGACCGTCAACGGCGGCACACTTGAAATTGTCCAGCCCGTTATTCCAACTTACTCAACGGTCTCGGTGGCTGGTGGTGCCGTGTTGCAACTGGATTTTGCGGTCACTAACTCTGTGACCAACCTTGTGTTGAATGGAACGGTTCAGGTTCCCGGCATTTACAACAGCACCACCGGTTCACCCTACATCACCGGCCCGGGCAGTTTGCTGGTGGGAATTCTGGTGAATCCGCTGACCGGCCTGAAATTCACCGCTGCACCCGTGATTTCGGGAACCAGCCTGACCATTTCGGCGACCAATTCAGGGGCGGGCACAGTTTATCTGTTGACCACCACGAATATCGCGACGCCACTCAGCGCCTGGACGCCGGTCTGGACCAATGTCGTGGGCGGCAGCGGCAGTTTCAGCACGAACCTGTCAAATGCCGTGAATCCGGCGTTGAAACAGCAGTTCTATATGTTGAGCAATACAAATAATTGATGGGCCAAGGAGGTTTCCGCCGGTCATGGCCCTGGCCGGCAATTGAAAAGCAAGTTTGGTTCGTTCGGCCCGCAGCGGAGGGGTTTGCTGCGGGCCGGATTTTAATTTAATGAAGAAAATTGATAAAATGAAGAAACTAAAAAATCAGATCGTCGCGCAGCTTTTGAGCTGCTAATCACGGCCATGCTAAATCGGTTCTTAACCTTGCCTATTTCTCATTGTTTAAAATGAATAACATCCTGCAGATATTCCTTATTTTGGGTGCGGTTGCCTTTGCGGATTGTGGGCGCGCGCAAATCCTCACTGACCCCATTCCTGAAACCGCCGTGCCGACCGTCATCGTGGATACGCAGGCCGAGACGATCGCCAGCATCACCCTGCTGGGCAGCTCTGAGAAAGTGCAAGGGTCGCAAACCGCCGACGCGCTGACAATCAAGCTGCCGGAAAACGATGCCGAATGACATCGCCTCGTCTTCAGGCTTGCGTGGAGTCGTTTAGCTTATAGCCGATGAGAAAGAACCTGTCTCCTTTTGCCCGCCAGGCATTTCTGTTCGGGCTGTGGATCAGCCTGATTGGTATGATAAATGAACCACTCCTGAAGGCGGATCCGACCAATACCGTCTATCAACCGACCTGGGCCTCGGTGGATCAGCATAATCCCGCGCCTGAATGGTTTCAGGATGCCAAATTCGGAATTTACTTCACTTGGGGCGCATTCAGCGTTCCGGCCTATGAGAACGAGTGGTATCCGCGCGATATGTATAAGACCAGCGATGCCGCCTATCCTCATCATGTCGCTACTTATGGTGATCCGTTTGGCACCTCGCAAACCGTGCCATTTTTTCCGTATAACTATTTTTTAGATGGTCACACCAATCTTGCTGGCCAGTTTGTGCAATTTGCTCCGAAGCTGGTGTCGCAGGGCGGCAATTTTGATCCCGATGCCTGGGCGCAACTATTTGTAAATGCCGGGGCGAAATTTGCCGGGCCGTTGACCGAGCATCATGACGGTTATTCCATGTGGGACAGCAAGGTCAATCCGTGGAACTCCGTCAGCAAAGGGCCGCACTTGGACCTGGCCTCGCTTTTCGCTGCCGCTATTCGCGCCAAAGGGCTGAAATTCATAGTGACCATGCATCACGCCTACAATTTCAACGGTTACTATCAATATGTGCCGGCGCAAACCGACACCAATTTGCAGCAACTGTTTGGTCAGTTGCCCACCGCGCAGGAGAATACGCTGTGGTTTCAAAGATTGAAGGAGCTAATTGATAATTATCAGCCCGATCTCATCTGGCAGGATTTTGACCTGAATAAGGTTCAGGAAGCCCAGCGCCTGAATTTTCTCGCCTATTATTACAACAGCGCGCTGGATTGGAACCAGGAGGTGCTGGCAACCTATAAGGACGGGTTCGACAACCTTGGTGAGATATATGATTATGAGCGGGGCGGTCCGACGACCATCACCAGTCCTTACTGGCTGACCGACGACAGCATCAGCAGTTCCACCTGGGGCTATGTCACCGGCATGACTTACTTCAATACCAACGCGCTGATTGACGCGCTGATTGACCGGGTCAGCAAAAATGGTAATTCGCTGTTAAGCATTGCCCCGATGCCTGACGGCACGATTCCTCAGGCGCAGCAAAACATCCTGCTCGGCATCGGCGACTGGCTGAGCCGGTTTGGCGAAGCCATTTATTCCACGCGTGCCTGGGTGGTCTTTGGCGAAGGCCCGACAAAAATGGGCGCCGGAGTCGGATTTCAAACAACCCCAGTTGCCGGCACCAGCGCGGACATCCGGTTCACCCGGAACAAGGCGACCAACACTTTGTATGCGATTGTGATGGGCTGGCCCGCCTCGCAATTCAACATCACGACGCTGAATTCGGCGGCCATTGACCTGACCACATTGACGAATGTGCAATTGCTGGGCAACACCGCCGGGACTTATATCAATTTGAACGCCTATACGCAGGATATGGCCGGCTTGCATATTACGACGCCAGTGCAGTCCTACACCGCAACGGCGTATGTGATTAAATTAATGTTCTCCGGCCAGATTCCGCAGTTGGTGACCGGAAGTATGCCGCCATCGTTGGTCAAGGTAGGCACGGGAATTTTCACATTGACGAGTACAAATACTTACACGGTGCCGACGACAATTCTAGGCGGCACACTGGCTTTGGGCGGGGCCGGTTCAATCGCCAATTCACCGGCCATCGCCATTTCTGCGGGCGCAGTCTTGGATGTGAGCGGGACGATTGGCGGTGCGCTGACGCTGGCGGCTGGGCAGACCCTTTCCGGGGCCGGTTCGGTGAACGGCAACTTCACCGTCGGCAGCGGGGCGATCTTGGCCCCGGGCAATCCGGTCGGGACATTGACGTTCAGCAATTCGCTCACTCTGACCGCCGGCAGCACGAATATTTTTGCCATCAGCAAATCGCCCTTGACCAACGATGCTGTTGCTGTTGTCGGAACCTTGACAACCGGTGGCACCCTCATTGTCATGAACATCGGCACCAATGCGCTGGTGGCGGGTGACAGCTTTAAGCTGTTGACCGCAGGGAGTTATGCCGGAAGTTTCAGCAGCCTCACCCTGACAGCTTTGGCTTCGAGTTTGTATTGGGATTCCAGCGGACTTGGCACCGACGGCACAATTCGGGTCGCCGCCAAGAATCTGCCAGCCATCTGCAAGTTTGGTGTTTCCGCTGGCGGCCTGGTTGTGAATGGCAAGAGCGGCATGACCAACGGAACTTATTACGTTCTGACGTCAACCAACCTCGCCACGCCGCTGGCCAATTGGACGCGGTTGCTGACGAACCAGTTCGACGCCGCCGGCGGTTTTAATTTCACCAACGCGATGGATCCCAATTCACCGCAATGTTATTATCTTCTGCAAGTGCCGTGAATGAGAGCCATGCCACAGCTAATTTTATGAAGCCGACACAATTTTGGATTTTTCCCCAGATTGTCGGCCTGTTTTTGTTGGCGGGCGTGCTGCCTGTCCGGGCCGCCGTCATCACGTGGGCCTCGCCGGTGAACATTTCAGGAGACGCCGACGTGTCCACCAGCGGCATATTAAATTACGCTGAAACCTGGGGGCAAAACGGTGCCACAGTCAACGGCGTGACCTTCGCGTATGACACGAGCAAGACGGGCGATGCAAATGTCGGAATCGCATTTGGTTCCACCGCCGGCACCGACAAGAGCGGCGAGGGCACCGGGGGCGCGCCTTATTCTGGTTTGTCCGCCGCCTATAAAGTCCTTGTCAAGGGCACGGTCTGGGCCAACGTCGGCACGCAGGGAACCGTGACGTTGAACAATTTGACGGTGAGCAATCTATATCAGGTGCAAATTTGGGTGAACGACAGCCGGGGCGGTAATTACTCCACGCGCGTAATCACGCTCGGCAGCGCTGGCGGCGGCACGGTAAGTCTGGCCCACTATGTCGGCGGCACGGCAGCTTCGCCGGCGGGCGGCCTCGGACAATATGTCATTGGAACTTTTATTGCGGATGGCGCTTCCCAAGCCATCACGGTGACCGACAGTTGCACCGCCGGCGCTCCCGGCAACCAGATCAACTCCATTCAACTCCGGAATATTGGCACCAACAACGTAACTACCGGTGGAACCAACGGAACTTGGAATGTCGCGGCCAGCGGCTACTGGAGCGTCGCAGGCAATTGGAGCAACGGCATCCCCGACGGCGGTTATTCCGCCGACTTCAGCACACTGGACATCACCAGCGATATCACGGTTCACCTTGATTCGCCCAGAACGGTTGGCAACATTGTTTTTGGCGACACGGTTCCCGCAACTGCGGCGGGCTGGATATTGGATAATAATTCGAGTGCGGGAAATATCCTTACGCTCACAGGCGCAATCACCGTCAACCCCCTTGGCACAGGCAAGGCCGCGACCATCAGCGCGGCGATTGCCGGCACGGCGGGTTTGACGAAGGCTGGCACCGGTCAACTTAAACTTTCGGGTGCGAACACGTTCAGCGGCGGCACCACGGTTGGCGCAGGCATGATTCAGGTTGGCAACAATCAGGCGTTTGGAGCCAACAACAGCTCCATCACCATCGCCACGAACGCCGCGCTGGATGTGAACGGCTTCACGCTGAACGGATCCGCTGGCAACAACTACAACGTCGTTTCTGCGATTGGCACCGGAGTTGGCGGCACTGGCGCCATTGTCAACAGCGGTGCGGATCAAATCAGTGCGTTGCGGAACATCACCTTGGCCGGCGATGTCACCATTGGCGGAACTGGTCGCTGGGATGCCCGCGCGGTAACGGGCGGGACGGCGACACTGACCGGCAACGGTTATGATTTGACCAAGGTCGGTGCAAATTACATCGCCGTAGTGGGAGCCGCCGCCGTGGCAAGCATTACAGGCGTCAAGAACATCAACATCAACGGCGGCACTTTGTCACTGGCGAACAATATCACGGTGGACAACAACACTCCCGGCAGCATTTTCATCAACAGTTCCGGTTTTCTGGATGTGGGCAACTGGGGCAGTTCGCCCGGCGTGGTGGTCAACAAACCCATTGTGCTGGCGGGCGGCACCGTGGAGACGGATACGACGGCCACGGGAACTGGTGGCAATGCGACCATCGCCGCCGGCATTACTTTGAATTCCGGCGGGACGGACACCATCGCGCCGCATTCAACTTCAACCCTGACATTGAATGGTGCGATTGCCGATGGCAGCACCAATGCCTTGACCTTTACCGGCACCGGCACCACGTTTCTCGGCGCGGCGAACACCCATGACGGCACCACGACGCTCGATTCAGGCACGTTGAATTTGGGTAATCAGAACGCACTCCAGAACAGCACATTGATGATGAACGGAGGGACATTGGTGTTTGATAATTCGGTTACTGCAAACGTGTTCATTCTAGGCGGCTTGGCCGCCGGCGCGAGCGGCACCGGTTTCGACATTGCCTTGCAGAACAATGCTGGAACCCCCATTGCCCTGGTGGTGGGTGGCAATAACACGAACACCATTTACTCCGGGGTGCTAAAATGAGGTGGACTTTCACACGCAATTGTCCTGTAAATGTGGCATGAATGCCGCGCGATTTCGCTCTCAATCAATCATGAAAATTATGAATACCAAACTTCGATTCTTAATCCTATTGGGCGCCGCAGCCATTGCAGAATGTGGGCGCGCGCAAATCCTCACTGACCCCATTCCTGAAACCGCCGTGCCAACCGTCATCGTCAGCACGACGAATGAACCGGTGACGCCGGGGAAATTCCTGCCGACGTGGGACTCGCTGCACCAGTATCAGTGCCCGGACTGGTTTCGCAACGCGAAGTTCGGCATCTGGGCCTGCTTCGGACCGCAGAACGTGCCGGAGGACGGCGACTGGTATGCGCGCAACATGTATGTGGAAGGCAGCAAGCAAAACAAATATCACGTCGCCCATTACGGGCCGCCGTCGCAGTTCGGATTCAAGGATGTCATTCACATCTGGAAGGCGGAAAATTTTGACGCGGAAAAACTCATCGCGCTCTACAAAAAAGTTGGCGCGCAATATTTTTTCGTCATGGCGAATCACCACGACAACTTTGACATGTATGATTCCAAGTATCAGCCGTGGAACAGCGTCAACGTCGGGCCCCACAAGGACATCGTCGGCGATTTCGCCAAGGCCGCGCATGAACAGGGACTGCCTTTCGGTGTCAGCGTCCACGCCGCGCACGCGTGGAGTTTTTATGAGATCGCCCAGAGTGCCGACAGGACCGGGCCGCTCGCCGGAGTGCCTTACGATGGCAAATTGACGAAGGCCGACGGCAAGGGCAAATGGTGGGACGGCCTCGACCCAGAGGATCTCTATGCACAAAATCACACGCCCAGTTTGAACTTTAGCAATGCCAGCGCGATTCATGGCCAGTGGAACTGGGGAAACGGCGCGAGCATTCCCGACCAGGCTTACTGTGATAAATTTTACAACCGCACGCTTGACCTCGTTCACAAATACAAACCGGATTTGATTTATTTTGATGACGATGCACTGCCACTTTGGCCGGTCAGCGACGCCGGTTTGAAAATCGCTGCGGATTTTTACAACTTCAACATGCAGCAGCACGACGGCAAACTGGAAGCCGTGCTGTTCGGCAAGATGCTCTCGGAGAGCCAGCAAAAATGCATCGTCCGCGACATCGAGCGCGGCGCGTCCAATAAAATCGAAGAGCAACCGTGGGAGACGGACACCTGCATCGGCAACTGGCATTACGACCGCTCGCTTTACCTCAAAAATCGTTACAAGACCGCCAAGACGGTCATCCAAATGTTGTGCGACATAGTGAGCAAAAACGGCGATTTGCTGCTCAACATTCCCGTGCGCGGCGACGGCTCGATTGACGACAAGGAACAAGCCGTGCTCGAAGGTATCGGCGCGTGGATGGACGTGAACAAGGAAGCCATCTTCGGCACGCGCCCGTGGAAAGTATTTGGCGAAGGCCCGGCCTCGGAAGGCGCGGCGCTTACTGCGCAAGGTTTCAACGAAGGCAAAGGCAAGCCGTTCACTGCCGCCGATGTGCGCTTCACGACCAAGGTCGACACGCTTTACGCGATTGAGTTGGGCGCGCCAACGAACGCGGTGGCCATCAAATCACTCGGCACGGCGGCCAAGCTGCTCGACAAACCCATCGGCAACATCACGCTGCTCGGCAGCGGAGAGAAGGTGCAGTGGTCGCAAACCGCCGACGCGCTGACCATCAAGGCACCCGAAAAATCCCCGAACGGAATCGCCATAGTCTATAAAATCGAGCCGGCTTCTTGAAGCGCATGGCAAAATAATTTATGCCGCAGTAGCGACATTGCTGGCATATGGCGCACAACTTGAACGAATCGGGAGGCGACATTGTCGAATCTCGAGTATGTCGGGGAGTGGCATTCTTATCCGCCATGATGCGCGGCTAAACCAAGTTCGACCGACCAACGCGCAATTACGACTCTCGCCGCACAGATGAGCCTTGAAGAGATCTGCCCGCAGTTATGCCGATTGTTGCAGAACGAGGCCGTCACCTTGCCGCCGCTGGCATCGCCCGATCTGGACACGAAAAAGGCGCGCGGACTTTCGCCCGCGCGCCTTGTGGCTGGCAACCGATCAAACCACTTGCGGCTCGCCCATCGTGAAACATTCGCCCAGAACCGCCGCCACCCTGTCAGCCGCCAGCGCGGCGACGGCTCGCGCAACGATTGCCGCGCGTGTGCGTAAAGCTTGAACCCCAGACGACGCAAGGCGACGCAGAACGCATCCCCCAGCCGAATGACGCGCCCGACCCGCGCCTCGTGCGTTGAAGCCCGCCGCCCAGCATCAGTTGCGCCGCCACGCTCACACGTTCAAATCACCATCGCCCGCTGGCAGGCTCGCCAGACGACGGCACAGCCGGAACTGGCGCGTCGCCGCCAGCCGCTCAACCTTGAACCGGGCGTCCACACAATAGAGGCTTCCGCCTCGGTTGCCCCGGCTCATGATGCGATAACGTGTTTTCATGTTTTTCATGCAAAACACGAGAATAAACGAGGTTCATTCCACAGAGTTAGCGAGTAGTGGGCGAGTTATCGCCGGTTACGCCGAATTCTGACGGAGTAGGAAATTTGTTGTCCGTTTTGGTGTCCGTTTGGACTCCTCCAACACTCAAATCATTTCTGCACAAGCAGTTAGAAGTGGTGGCTGGGGGCGGAATTGAACCGCCGACACAAGGATTTTCAGTCCTCTGCTCTACCAACTGAGCTACCCAGCCAACTGCGGTCAGACATTCAATCCCGAACGTATCTTGATGGCAATACTAAAATTGCAAGCCGCGTTTAGGGCAAATAAAATGGACGCACAACTTGGTTTTTTCCGGCAAACGGTTTTCCCAAATTATTTTCAAAAAATGTTTTAATTGACACGCAACAGGCAACAACCATGCGGCGGGATTTCAGCCTTGTAGTTTTTTGCAACGGGCAAATCCTTGCGCAGCCACAGGTCGCGAACCGCCGGCTTGGCGCGCAGGCCGAGGTCGCGCCAGTTGAAATTTACGGACGTGACGGTCTTGCTCCGGTTAAAAATGCCGACAGCCAGCGATTTGCCCGCGATTTTTTTTGTCCAGATTTCCACGCCGGCGGGAGCGTTCGTCAGCGGTTGTGCCGGCTGGCCGAGGACGTCTTGATTCACGGCGATGACTTCAGGATTGGTCAGCAAGGCGAGCGTCCACGCGTCGTTGTCCGGCAAATTTGCACCGACCATCAGCGGCGACGGCAGCAGGCTCCAAAACGAAATGAGCGTGAGTTGTTCGTCAAACGTCAGATGCGTAAAACGATCGTGGCCGACCGAACGATTGGCGACAGAGAGATGGCCGACCGGCAGCATGTCCGCATCCGGCCAATGTCCCGGTGCGACAAAATTTTTCCAGCGCGCAGCGTAGGTGAATTCATGGTCGAGCGATTTCCAGTTGTCCCAGAAATCATCCGACACGCGCCAGAGATTTGCGTGCAAAAAAATATGTTGTGCAGCTTCCACCGGCGTTTCACCCGGCGACGTGCTGAAAACAATCGAGCGCCCGCTCCGATCAATCGCGCGACGAACCATTTCCACTTCGGCGGTGTAATACGGTCGCGAAAGGTCGTCCACCTTGATGTAATCCACGCCCCACGACGCCCACAGCCGCGCACAGGAATCATACCATGCCTGGCCCGCCGCGTTGCTGCTCACGCCAAACATGTCAGGACTCCAGACGCATTTGTCGTTGGTGTTAGCCGCGTCAGCCGCCGAAAAATTTGAACCTTCAATCGGCAGATTGGCATAAACCGAATTACGCGGAACTCCCCGCATGACGTGAATGCCGAATTTCAAACCAAGCGCGTGAACGGCATCGGCGAGCGGCTTAAAACCAAGGCCGTCAGCAGCGGAAGGAAAACGATTTAGCGCAGGCAGCAGGCGGCCAAAGGGGTCGGCCGCGAGCGGTGCGTTGGCGCGGGCGTTGCGGTTGTTGTCGTGCGCACCGGGGTCGGACCAGCAATAATCCACGGCCACCGTGTCCCAGCCGAATGGCTGCATTTTTTCTGCGATGTAACGCGCATTCGCCAGCACTTCGGACTCGACCACATTGTCGCCAAACGCGTCGTAACTGTTCCAACCCATCGGCGGCGTCAACGCCAGCTTGTCACCGAAGATAATTCTAATTTCCATCGCCGCTTTGCCCGCAGAATTTTTGGCGAACGCCTTGAAGACGTATTCGCCCGCTTTTGCCAGCGTTCCGGTGATGATACCGGTTTGTGAATCCAATTTCAGTTCCGCCGGCAGATTTTTGGCGGAAAATAAAATGGGCCGTTCGCCGCTGACAGCCAACGAATAAACTATCGGCGTGCCCGGATGGACGCTGGCAAGACACGCGCCGTTGAATTGCGGCGCGGCACCGACAGCGGACGCAGAAACAATCTGCTCCTCGCGCGAAGTCAGATTGGTGTTCGGCGAAATGATTTGCGCGGACAAAACATTTGCCGCCAAACCGAGAACAAACAGTCCGCAGATTTTTTTCATTTTGGCCGGCGCGCGTTTTTCCCGGCGGAACGCGCCTGAAAAATCTGGTCGGCCAGCACGCCGAGCAGCACTACCGCGCCCATGACCGCGAAGTTGAGCGAGCTGGGAATGCCGAGCAGGTTCACGAGATTTTGCAAAACAAGCAACAGCGCCGTGCCGATGAGGATTCCGATAATCGAACCTTCGCCGCCGCGCAAACTGCATCCGCCCAAAACCGCCGCCGCGATGCCGTAAAGCTCGTAAAAATTTCCGTGGTTCGACGGTGAAACGGAATTGGTGTAGAACGCAAAAAGAATTCCCGAAATTCCCGTCAGCAATCCGGCGAGAACGTAAGTGCTGGCGACAATCCAGCGCGTGTTGACGCCGGAGAAGCGCGTCGCTTCCTCGTTGCGGCCGACCGCGAAAAGATAACGGCCATAGACCGAGCGGTGCAGCACGATCCACATGATGATCGCGACGACGATCAAAATCACAAACGGCATCGGCAGGCCGAGAAATTTTCCGTTCGCAAGATTTTGCAGCGTCTTGAAACCTTCGGCGTCGCCGAAACCTTTCGTCGTGTCGCCCGCGATGAAGCGCGCTATGCCGCGATACAGCAGCAACCCGCACAACGTCACGATGAACGGCTGCAGTTTGAACCGTGTGATCAGCACGCCGTGACCGAGTCCGAGAATCATAGGCACGGCGAGCGCAAACGCAACGGCGAGCGGCCAGGCCCAATGCCATTCTGTAAGCGCCATCACCAGCAACATTCCGTTGAGCGCGATCATCGAGCCGATGGACAAGTCAATGCCGCCCGTGATGATGACCAGCCCGACGCCGATGCTGAAAATTCCGTAAAGCCCGATGAGGTTCGCGGTGTTAGTTAAATTTGCCTGCGACAAAAATCGTGGCAGGTGAATCGTTTCGCTATGGCCTAATTGTAAATACAGTTCGATGCCGCAAACCGTGGCGCAAAGAATGACCAATAAGGAAAATAAGCCTAATTCTTTTTTCATTTCAAAATTTCAATTCACAAACGCCGGTTTCGCGGCAAGAATTTTTTTGCCGACGGCGAGTTGCATCACATTTTCTTCCTTGCAGTCGGCGCGTTCCAGCACGCCGGAGATTTCGCCCTCGTGCATCACGGCGATGCGGTCGCTGACGTTCAAAATCTCCTCCATGTCGCTGCTGATTATCAAAATCACCGCGCCACCGTCGGCGAGTTCGCGCATCAGCCGGTAGATTTCCGCCTTCGCGCCGACATCAATGCCGCGCGTCGGCTCGTCCAAAATCATCACGCGCGGCGTCATCGCCAGCCATTTGCCGAGCACGACTTTCTGCTGGTTGCCGCCGCTCAAATTCAAAACCTTCGTCTCGATGCCCGGCGTCTTCACTTTCAACGAGCTCACCTGCTCCGCCGCGATCTTGCATTCGTGCGCGCGGTTGATGAGGCCGAGGCTGGAAAAATTTTCCAGCGACGGCAGGCTGATATTTTCGCGGACGGTCATCTCGACCACCAAACCTTCCGCGCGGCGGTTTTCCGGCGCGAGATAAATGCCGTGGTCAATCGCGTCGCGCGGTTTGCCGATGGAAAGTTTTTTGCCGTCGAGTGAAATTTTTTTTTGCGGCGAATTTTCGAGACCGGAAATCGCCTTGGCCATTTCCGAACGGCCCGCGCCGACGAGTCCGGCAAAACCGAGAATCTCGCCGCGTGAAGCATCGAACGAAACTTTTTTTCCCGGATGCAGCGAAGACGAGGCGTTGCGCACTTTGAAAAAACCAGGCGTCTTCGTGGCTTTAGGCGCGACGTAAAAACTTTTGATCTCGCGCCCGACCATCATGTTGACGAGCTTGTCGTGCGAGGCTTCCTCGTGTGTCAATTCGCCGGCGTTTTTGCCGTCGCGCAACACGACCACGCGGTCGGCGCAGGTGTCAATCTCGCCCAGCCGGTGCGAAATGTAGGCGATGCTCACGTCCTGTTCGCTCAATTCGCAGACGAGTTCGAGCAGCCGGTTCGTCTCGGTGAGCGTGAGGCTGGAAGTTGGCTCGTCCATGATGATGAGCCGCGCATTCAGCGACAGCGCCTTCGCGATCTCGACCATCTGCTGCTGCGCGATAGACAAACTGTCGAGCCTCGTGCGCGTGGAAATATTCAGGCCGAGCCGCTGGATGAACGGGAGTGTGTCGGCGTGGATTTTTTTTGAGTCAATCAGGCCGAGCGCGTTTTTTGGCTCGCGGCCGAGAAAAACATTCGCGGCCACGTCGAGATTTCCGAGCACGTTTAATTCCTGATGAATGAACGCGATGCCGAATTTCATCGAGTCGTTGACGCCGGTGATTTTCACCGGCTGGCCGTCAATGAGGATTTCCCCGGCGTCGGGCTGATGCACGCCGCCGAGGATTTTCATTAAAGTGGATTTGCCCGCGCCGTTCTCGCCGCAAAGCGCCACGACCTCGCCGCGCCCGATTTGCAGGCTGACATTGTCGAGAGCTTTGACACCGGGAAATCCTTTTGAGATTCCCCGCATTTCGAGCAGTGGTGTGGACATGTTGAAAAGTTAAACTGTTGAATGGTTAAAAAGTGAAGCGTTGAACGATTCAACGTTTCAACTATTCAACGAATTACTTCCCAAGAATTTTTTTCAGGTTGTCCGTAAACGCGCCGACGGTGTTTTTCTTAAGCGCCTGCGTCGGCACAAACATTTTACCGTCGGCGAGTTGCGATTTGTCGCCGTGCAGATATTTATCCATGCGCATGATGGCCTGTTTGCCAAACTCGTAAGGCTGCTGGACGACCGTGCCGTAAATGTCACCGCTCGCGACGCCCGCGAGGGTATCGGCGTCCTCATCGAAGCAGACAATTTTCACCGCGCCGGTTTTTCCCGCGCCGCGCACGGCGTTCAGAATCGCCGGGCCGTTGTAGTCATAAAGACCGACGAGCGCGTTGAGGTCGGGAATTTTAACGAGCGCGTCTTCGGCGTTCTTCTGCGCGCGGACGTGGTCGGCGTCGTCGGTGCGGATGTCCACGATTTCAATTTTTGAGCCATCGAGCGCCTTCTTAATTCCGGCGATACGATCCTTCGCGTTTTGCGCGTCGAGGAAACCGACGAACAGCATGATCTTGCCGCCGTCCGGCAAAACCTCCTTGATCAAGCCGCCAGCCTGCTCGCCCGCCGCCTCGTTGTCCGTGCCGATGTAAGCGACGCGCTTGCTGTCCGCCGCGTCGCTGTCGCAGCAGATCAAAAGCGTCTGCGCGGCGATCTTGTTCAGAAAATCAATCTGATTTTTCGGGTCAATCGGGCTGACGGCGATGCCGTCTTCGCCGCGCGCAACCAAGTCGTCCAAAATCTGCTGCTGCTCGGCGGCGCTGCCGGTCCCGGGAATGCGGAAATCCACATCCACATCGCCGAGTTCTTTGGCCGCGTCCTCGCAACCGGAACGCGCGATGGTCCAGAAAGGTGCCGCGTTGTTGCTGACGAATGCGAGTTTCAGTTTTTTACCGGACGGCGCGGTGCCGGAACCGGAATTGTCGGCCGTTTCCTTTTTGCCGCAGCCGGAGACAATCGCCCCGATGCACAAGGCCAGAACAAGTGATTGAATTTTTTTCATAATCGTTGGTTGGTTGGTTTCAGTTTTTATTCGGCGGAAAATTTGTAAATGATTGTGTTCTTGTAAGTTTCGCCGGGCTTCAGCTCGGTCGTCGGAAAATCAGGATGGTTCGGCGAGTCGGGATAATGCTGCGGCTCGAAACAAAACGCGTTGCGGAACTGATACGTCCAGCCGCCCTTGCCTGTGATGCTGCCGTCGAGAAAATTTCCCGTGTAAAACTGCGTCGCCGGCTCGGTCGTCCAGACTTCCAGCGTGCGGCCGGTCACCGGCTCGTGGACGCGCGCGGCCAGCGAAAGCTCGTTCGATTTTTTGTTCAGCACAAAATTGTGGTCGTAGCCGTTGCCGCGCGCGATCTGCTCGTCGTTGGTTTCGCCGATGTCCAAGCCAATCGGCGTCGGCGTGCGGAAATCAAACGGCGTGCCCGCGACCGGGCGCAGTTCGCCGGTCGGAATCAGCGTCGCGTCCACCGGCGTGAATTTGTCCGCGTTGATGTAAACGATGTGGCCGAGAATGTCGCCGCTGCCGGCCAGATTGAAATAAGAATGATGCGTGAGATTGCAGACCGTGTCCTTGTCGGTCGTCGCTTTGAATTTTATTTGCAGCGCGTTGTCCTCGGTCACAGTGTAAGTCGCGTGAACCGTCAGGTTGCCGGGAAAACCCTCCTCGCCGTCCTTGCTCAAATACGTCAGCTCCAGTTTCGGCCCGTGCTCGCCGACCTCGGCTTCTTCGACCGACCAAACCACTTTGTCAAAACCTTTCAGGCCGCCGTGCAACGTGTTCGGCGGATTGTTTGTCGCCAAAATGTATTCCACGCCGTCGAGCGGAAATTTTCCCTTCGCGATGCGGTTGCCGTAACGACCAATCAATGCGCCGAAATACGGCGTGCTTTTCAAATAACCGTCCAAATTGTCGTAGCCGAGAACGACATCGCCGAACGTTCCGTTTTTATCCGGCACTTTGAGCGACGTGACGATGCCGCCGTAAGTCATGATCGTCGCCGTCATGCCGTTGGAGTTGCGCAGCGTGTAAAGTTCCACGCGCATGCCGTCCGGCGTCGTGCCGAAGTCCGCTTTCGTGATGGATGAGTTTGATTTGCTCATGGTCGCGCATCCTGCGAGGCAGGCCGTGGCGAGTCCAGTCGCCGCCAGCAAGATGAATTGGGGTTTATTCATGGTTGCGGCGGTCTTATTTCTGGCCGTAATACGCCTTCGGCCCGTGCTTGCGTAGAAAATGTTTGTCGAGCAGAACCGGCTGCATCGGTTTCGTTTTTGGATTGATGCGCAACGTCTCACTGTTCAGCCGCGCGACGAATTCCAAAACGCTCGCGTTGTGAACCGCGTCGTCCACGTCTTTGCCCCACGTGAACGGCCCGTGGCTCGCGACCAGAACGGCAGGATGCTGCAACGGATTTTTTTTCCGAAACGTCTCGACAATCACATCACCGGTTTTCGCTTCGTAATCGTTTTTTATTTCCGCCGGTTTCAGCTTGCGCGTGCAGGGCACGTCACCATGCCAGTAATCCGCCTGCGTCGTCCCATAAGCCGGTAAACCCAGACAGGCCTGCGCCCACGCCGTCGCGTAAAGACTGTGCGTGTGAACCACGCCGCCGATTTCCCGAAACGCGCGATACAAAACCAGATGCGTCGGTGTGTCCGAACTCGGCTTCAGATTTCCCTCGGCCACTTTTCCGTCCGCCAGCGAAACCACGACCATGTGCTCCGGTTTCATGCCGACATACGGCACGCCGCTTGGCTTGATGACCACAAGGCCGCGCGCGCGGTCAATGCCGCTCGCGTTGCCCCATGTCTGGATGACCAAACCTTCCGCGACCAGTTTCAGATTCGCGGCGCAGACTTTTTTTTTCAGCTCTTCAAGCATGGGAACCGCATGATTATTTCCGTGCTCGGCTGCGAATGTCAATCAGTTGCTTCATCACCTCGTGCAAATTTCCGCTCCACTCACGCGTGCCAAACGCATCATGCAACTTTTTGTAAATCACATACAACTCGTGATAAACCGCGTGCGCCTTCGGATTCGGTTTGTAAATTTTTGGTTTAAGGCCGGTCATCGTCTTTTGTGCCGCCGCAAAATTTTTGTGCGCGCCCGCGACCACCGCCGCCGCGATGGCCGAACCCAGCGCGCAGGTTTGCGCCGAGCGCGAAATCTTCATGGGGCGTCCCGTAATATCCGCGTAAATCTGCATCGTAAAAGCGCTCTTGTCTGCGATGCCGCCGCAGTTAACCACCTGCGAAATTTTCACGCCATATTCTTCAAACCGATTGATGATCGTCAGCGCGCCGAACGCCGTTGCCTCGACCAGCGCGCGGTAAATTTCCGCCGGCGTCGTGTAAAGCGTCTGGCCGACGAGCAAGCCCGTGAGTTTTTGATCAACCAAAATGGTGCGATTGCCGTTGTTCCAATCCAGCGCGAGCAGCCCGGATTCGCCCGGTTGCAATTTCAGCGCCGCCTCGTCGAGATTGCGATGCGACAAAACTTTTTTTCCGCCCGGCTCGATGTAATTCACGAGCCAGTTGAACAAATCGCCGACGGCCGACTGCCCGGCTTCGAGTCCGAAATAACCGGGCAACACGCTGCCGTCCACGATGCCGCAAAGTCCCGGCACATCCGCCAGGTTTTTTGTGTTCGGCGCAATCGCGATGTCGCACGTGCTCGTGCCAATAATTTTCACCAGCGTTCCCGGTGCCACGCCGGAACCGACCGCGCCAAGATGCGCGTCGAACGCGCCGACGGCGACTGGAATTCCCGCCTTCAAACCGGTTTTCTTCGCCCAGCTTTCGGTGAGTCCGCCAACGGATCTATCAATCGAATAAACGCGCGGCGTTAAACGCGAACGCAATTGCGCGAGCTTCGGATTCAACTTGGCAAGAAATTTTTCGTCAGGATAACCGCCCCACTTCGCGTTCCACATCGCCTTGTGACCGGCGGCGCAAACGCCCGCGATAAAATTTTCCGGCGCGAGCGTGCCGGTCAGTTCGGCGGGGACAAAATCCGCCAGTTCAATCCACGAATGCGCGGCGCTGAAAACTTCCGGCGCGACGCGCAGGCATTTCAAAATTTTGCTCCAGAACCATTCGCTCGAATAAACGCCGCCGCATTTGGCGAGATATTGCGGGCGCATTTTTTTTGCGAGCGCGGTGATCTCGGCGGCCTCGTTGACACCGGTGTGATCTTTCCACAACCACGCCATCGCGGCAGGATTGTTCACAAATTTTTTGCTGAACGCGAGGGGCTGGCCGTTCGCATCCACGGGCAACGGCGTGCTGCCCGTCGTATCCACGCCGATGCCGATGACTTGGCTCGCGCTAAATCCTTTCACCGATTTTTTTGCCGTGGCGAGCGCTTCTTTGATCGTGATTTCCGCGCCGTTCACGTAATCCGCCGGATGCTGCCGCGCGAGGTTCGGATCGCGCGCCAAAATCACTCCCGCCGTGCCGTGTGCGTAATTCCAAACTGCCGACGCAATCTCCGCGCCGTTGGCGACATTGACGATGAGCGCGCGAACCGAGTTCGTGCCGTAATCCAGACCGATGGTGTATTTGAAACTCATTGCTTTGAATTTTTGAATCAGGAAACCCAGCCGCCTTTCAAACCGTAGGCGGTTTCGTTCCAAAGCAATTCCTGTTTGAACGAGCGCAATTTTGTGTCCGCGTCAATCACGACAACTTCAATGCCTGCGATGGCCGCAAAATCTTCGAGCATCTCCGTCGTGACTGCCTGGCTGAAACCGGTGTGATGCGCGCCGCCCGCGTAAATCCACGCCGCGCACGCGTCCTCAAAATTCGGTTTACATTTCCAAACCGCTTGCGCCACGGGCAGTTTCGGCATCGGCTGTTCCGGGTTGACGACATCCACTTCGTTGACGAGTAAACGAAAACGATTGCCAAAATCCATCAGCGCCGCGTTCAGCGCCGCGCCCGGCGGCGTGTTGAAAACGAGCCGCGCCGGATCGGCCTTGCCGCCGATGCCGAGCGGATGCACCTGCAACGACGCCTTGCCGTCCGCGATGCTCGGACAAATTTCCAGCATGTGCGCGCCAAGCACCAATTTATTTTCGGGCTGCAAATGATAAGTGTAATCTTCCATGAACGACGTGCCGCCAGACAAACCGCTCGCCATGACTTTCATCGCGCGGACGAGCGCGGCGGTTTTCCAATCGCCTTCGCCGGCAAAACCGTAGCCGTCGGCCATCAGGCGCTGCGGCGCGAGGCCGGGCAATTGCACGAGGCCGTGCAAATCTTCAAACGTCGTCGTGAAGCCTTTGAAATTTCCCGCCGTCAAAAATGCGCGCAAGCCGAGTTCGATGCGCGCGGCTTCGCGGACGGACTTCACGCGCTTGCCGCCTTTTTTCAAGTCGGCGGAAATTTCGTAAGTCGCCTCGTAAGTTTTGACGAGCGCGTCAATTTCCTTTTCGGAAATTTGGTTGATGATTTTCACCAAGTCGCCGACGCCGTAGCCGTTGACGGCGAAACCAAATTTAATTTGCGCCGAAACCTTGTCGCCCTCGGTCACGGCCACTTCGCGCATGTTGTCGCCGAAACGCGCAAACTTCGCCGTCTGCCAGTCGGCCCACGCCGCCGCCGCGCGCGCCCATGCGCCGAGTTTTTCCTGCGTGGATTTTTCCTGCCAGAAACCGACAACGACCTTGCGGCTCAAGCGCAACCGGCTCCAGATGAAACCATGTTCGCGGTCGCCGTGCGCGGCCTGATTCATGTTCATGAAATCCATGTCAATCGTGGCCCAAGGAATATCGCGATTGTATTGCGTGTGCAAATGCGCGACCGGTTTGCGTAATTGTTTGAGGCCATTGATCCACATCTTCGACGGCGAAAACGTATGGCACCATGTGATGAGGCCGATGCACTTCGTGGCGTTGTTCGCGGCCTGGCAAAGTTCCGTGATCGCGTCTGGCGAAACCATGACCGGCTTAAAAACCACCTTGACCGGGATCGCAGCGGCGGCGTTGAGCGCCTTGGAAATTTCCTGCGAATGTTCGGCGACCTTCTTCAAAGTTTCCGGCCCGTAAAGATGCTGGCTGCCGGTGACAAACCAGACTTCAAACTGTTTTAAGTTAATGCTCATAATTTTCCGAACCGCTAATCCGCGCCAATTAGCGGAGATTAGCGGTTAATTTTCTTAGATAAATTCGTTAATCAAGTTTTCCAAAAATTCCTGACGACCGCTCGTGTTCGCGGCGGCCTCGCCTTTTTTCAAAATGTAAGTTTCCAATTCCTTCAAACTGGTTTTGTCCGATTCGATTTTTGCGCCGATGCCCGAATCCCATGACACGTAGCGCGACTTCACAAATTCCGCTAGCCGTCCATCTTTGCGAATCGCCGCCGCGATTTTCAATCCTCGTGCAAACGCTTCCATGCCGCCTATGTGTGCGTGAAACAAATCCACCGGCTCAAAACTTTCGCGCCGCACTTTCGCGTCGAAATTCACGCCGCCGGTCGTCAGACCTCCGTATTTCAAAATCGTCAGCATCGTGTAAGTCGTCAGATAGATGTTGGTCGGAAACTGGTCCGTGTCCCAGCCGAGCAACTCGTCGCCCGTGTTCGCGTCAATGCTGCCCAGCGCGCCAGCCGCGCCCGCGACTTCCAGTTCGTGCTGCATCGAGTGACCGGCGAGCGTCGCGTGGTTCGTTTCAATGTTGAGTTTGAAGTGCGGCAGCAAATCGTATTCGCGCAAAAAATTCAGGCACGCGGCGGCATCGGAATCGTATTGATGCTTCGTCGGCTCTTTCGGTTTCGGCTCGATGTAAAACTGGCCTTTGAAACCAATCTGTTTTTTGTAATCCACGGCGAGATGCAACAATTTCGCGAGATGATCCAGTTCGCGTTTCATGTCGGTGTTGAGCAGCGTCATGTAGCCTTCGCGTCCGCCCCAGAACGTGTAGCCCTCGCCACCGAGTTCGTGCGTCACTTCCATCGCCTTCTTGATTTGCGCGGCGGCGAATGCAAAAACATCCGCGTTGCAACTCGTGCCCGCGCCGTGGACGAAGCGCGGGTTGGAAAACAGATTCGCCGTGCCCCACAATAATTTGATGCCCGTGCGTTTTTGTTCTTCCTTTAAAACTTTCGCGACCACGTCAAAATTTTTGTTCGTCTCGGCCAAAGTTTTTCCTTCGGGCGCAATGTCGCGGTCGTGCCAGCAATAAAACGGCGCGCCGAGTTTCTCAATAAATTCAAACGCGACCCGCGCGCGGTTCTGCGCGTTGCTGACGGAGTTCGAGCCGTCGTCCCACGGACGCTGTATCGTGCCCGCGCCGAACGGATCAGAACCCGTGCCGCGAAACGTGTGCCAATAGACGACGGCAAAACGCAGATGCTCGCGCATGGATTTTCCGGCGACGATTTCATCCGCATTGTAGTGCTTGAATGCGAGCGGGTTTTTGGAACGTGGGCCTTCGTAGGCGATGCTGGAAATTTCGGGGAACGCAGATTTCATGTTTGCAAATATGTGCTTCGATGGATGGCTCGCCGTCAGTTTAGTTAGTTGTATCGGCGGCGTGAAGTTTTTACGGTGAAAAATTACCCGGCCTGGAATCGGGCACGATCACCTAGCCCGTATATCGGCGGCGGCGGGCGATGGCCGCTTGTTCAGACGGCCCATGTGTGAGCGGACGAAAATCATTTAGTTAAGAAAACTATGAAAATAACCCGACCGTCAAGCGCAATTGGCAAAATATTCCATTTCTGCATAAAATCGGCGGCGGCAACCGGCGGCAATGCCGGGTGCAGACGAACAACATTTTATTGACGCGGGCGGATGAAAGTTGGATAAAAGTGCCATGTTCATGAGGATTGTCATTGGCTTTTTCATCGCGGCCTTGGCTGCACGCGCGGATGAAACGCTGCCCTTGCTCCAGGTCGGAAGCGATATTTATACGAATGTGACGGTGACCAAGATCACGGCGACGGATATTTTTTTCATTTCTAGTTCCGGGATGGGCAATGTCAAGTTGAAGAGTCTTGACCCCGCATTGCAAAAACATTTTCACTACGATGCCAGCAAAGCCGGCGAGGCGGAAAAGTCCCGCGCCCAGGCCAATGCCCAGTATCACGGGCAACTGTTGTCCCAGCCGACGGCACATCCGCCTGACATGAGCCGCGAACCGGAACCGAACGTTTCCGTGGGACTGGCCGTCGGCCAAAAATTTCCCGGTTTCAGTGAAACCGATCTGAACGGCGCGTCGTTATCAGTCGCCGACTGCAAGGGCAAAGTCATGCTGGTGGATTTCTGGGCGACATGGTGCGGCCCCTGTCGGGCGGAAATGCCAAACGTGATCGCTGTCTATCAAAAATATCGTCCGTGGGGGTTTGACATCATTGGCGTCAGTCTGGATGACGACCGGAACGCCGTGGTGAATTACACGACGGCGCAAGGCATGATTTGGCCGCAGTATTTCGACGGCCAAGGCTGGGAAAACAAACTCGCCAAACAATACGGCATTAAAAGCATCCCCATGAGTTATCTGCTGGATCGCCACGGCGTCATCGTCGGCAAAGGATTGCGCGGTCAGGCATTGGATCTGGCCGTGGACAAGGCATTAGCCAACAAATAAATTGACGGCGGCAATTCCTGCTTGCGCTCCCCTGCCCTGACTTTAACCTTTCCGCGCTCAAATTATGAATTACAAAATTTCAAAGGCCGCCGCATCCCTCTCGCCCTCGCTCACGCTAGCGATTGACGCGAAGGCCAAGGCGATGAAAGCCGCCGGCGAAGACGTGGTCGGCTTCGGCGCGGGCGAACCGGATTTCGACACGCCGCAGCACATCAAAGACGCGGCGGCCAAGGCCCTCGCCGCCGGGTTCACAAAATACACGCCGAGCAGCGGAATACCGGAATTGCGCGAAGCCATCGCCGCAAAATTTCAGCGAGAGAACGGCCTGACTTACAAACCGTCGCAAATCATCGTCTCGAACGGTGGCAAACATTCCTGCTACAACGTCATCCTCGCGACGTGCGAGGCGGGCGACGAAGTCATCATTCCCGCGCCGTATTGGTTGAGCTATCCCGAAATGGTCAAGCTCGCGGGCGCGAAGCCGGTGATTTTGCAAACGACGGACAAGACGGAATTCAAAGTCACGCCCGCGCAACTGCGCGCCGCCATCACGCCGAACACACGGCTGTTCATTTTGAATTCGCCGAGCAATCCGACCGGCAGCGTCTACACGCCGGAAGAAGTCAAGGCGCTCGGCGACATTTGCGTGGAGAAAAACGTCCTCATCATGAGCGACGAAATTTACGAGCATTTGCTTTACGACGGCGCGAAAGTTAAAAGCGTCGCCAGTTTTTCGCCCGCGCATAAGGAGCACACGATCATCGTCCACGGCTTTGCGAAAGCGTGGAGCATGACCGGCTGGCGGCTCGGTTTTCTCGCCGCGCCGGAGCCGATCGCGAAGGCGATTGACGCCGTGCAATCGCACAGCACGAGCAATCCCTGTTCGTTCGCGCAAAAGGGCGGCGTCGAGGCGCTCAACGGCCCGCAGGACCATCTGCCAAAATGGCTCGCGGAATTCGACAAACGCCGCCGCTACGCGCACGCGAAATTAAGTTCCACGCCGGGAATTTCCTGCGTGAACGCGAAGGGTGCGTTTTATTTGTTCCCGAACATTTCGCAGACCGGCTTGAAGTCGGCGGATTTCTGCGCGAAACTTTTGGAGCAGGAAAAAGTCGCCGCCGTGCCCGGCATCGCGTTCGGCGCGGACGATTACATCCGCTTAAGCTACGCGACCGGCCTGGCGAACATCGAAAAAGGTTTGGATCGCATCGAGAAATTCTGCAAAACGCTGGTGAAATAATTACATTGACCGTTCCGGTGAAAACAGCGCGCGTCGGCGGGCGGCACGCGGCGGTGGCAAAATTATTATTGAAAAGTGGCCGCCGCGTGTGGATATATTAACTCATGCCAGAAACCCAGAACGGCGCCGGCCCGGTCATTCCCGTCGAAGAGATTCAAAAGGGATGGAACGATCTCACCCTCCGGGTCAAGCAGTTGGAGACCGAAGGCGGCGCGCTGGAGCTGGAAAACAAGTCGTTGCGTTCGCTGCTCGAACGCGTGGTGGAGCACCGGCAAAAATCCCACTCGGAACTGGTGACGCTGCTCACCTCGCTCGTGGCCAAGCTGCCCATCAACGACATCGGCGTCGTGGTGTCGCGGCTCGTGGAGCACAACGCGCACGTGACGGAGGTTTCCGCGAGCCTGGCCAAGGGCCGGATCGAGGAGGGCCATCTCCAGCCGGCCATCCTGAAACTGCTGGAAAAAACCAAGCGCGATTTGACGGCGGCGGTCAAGCCGGCGGTGGAGGAGCTGATCAAGTTGGACGCGCCGTTTGAAGCCGGGCTGCTGGAATCGCTGATCGCCAAGCCGGACAATTTTTTTTCACCGGCAATGGTGCGCGCGAACCGGGGCTTTGTGAAGGGCCAGTTGCCGCGCGAACGCGTGGTCAAGGAATTTGGAACCGAGGCGCTGGTGCTGTTCAAGGATGTGACGACGGATGTGAAGTTCAATCCGCGCCCGAAGCCCGATGAAATTATGCTCGTGTTCCAAAGTGATTTCGAGGCGACGCTCCAGCAGAACCCAAATCTCATCGCGGCCAAACGGGCGGACTTGCTGGCGTTGCACCAGAAAATCCGCAAGAGCAAGGAAGTCACGGACATTTCGCGCGCGCAAAAGAGCGCGTTCCTGCGCCTCTCGTTTGTCATCGAGCTGCTTTATTATTACGAGAACCAAAGCACGGAATCGCCGGACGTGATTTTTGCGCAGCGCCTGCCGCCGTTGATTGAACAACTCGTGGTCACGGGCGAGCGCGACACGCTGGATGAAAAACTGGTCCAGCAGGCGGAGGGTTTGCTGGCGTTCATCATCGCCAACGACTATCGCAACTCGGTCATCAACAACATCGGCAAGGCGGGTGGCCTGAGCCGGACGCTGCGGTTCACGCTCACGTTCCGCGCGGAAAAATTGTCGGACATTGATCCGGTGGTGATTGATTGCGTCCGGCATCTGATCCCCTCGGACAAAGTGCCGGGACCGGAGGCGATTGCGGTAGTGTTGCGGCTGTTTAATCCGCACATGCAGCAATCGGTGCTGCGCGCCATTTTGTCCACGGACCGGCTGCGCCGCGAAGACGCCGAGACGCTCGGCAAGGCGGTCGCCAAGGAACTTGGCCTGGACGACATCGTGACGCGCATCAGCGAGAAATCCACGCTGTCGCCCGAACGGGAACAGAAGATGGCCTGGGACAATGTCAAAGACCTCATCGCCACGCGCGCCACACCCGCCGAAGTCGTCGCCGCCATCCGCAAACGGCTCACGGCCAAATACGACACCGACGAAGTCAAGCTCGCGTGGCTGACCCTGACCGAATCCGACCCGCTCGTGTTCATCCGGGTCATCTGCCTGTTGCCCTACCTGCCCGACGGCTCGACCGATCCGATGGCGCGCGCCATTCTGGAGGCGTTCGTAATCCGGCTCACGCACGAAAAATACGCCGCCACCTACGTCAAAATTCTCAACGCGCTGAAAAATCTTCACAAGGTCAAGGCCGACAGCCCGACGCTGTTGAATTTTCTCGCCCTCGTCAAATGGGTGGACGCCGCCTCCGCCGACAAGCTCACCAAGGACATCGGGATGAGCGCATCGTAACCACGCGCCGCACCCATGAATCCGCCGGTGAAATCAAATCGCATCTGGCAGGGCAAACCATTGACGCGCACCCGCGTCATTCTCGCGCTCGCCATCGCGGTGATCGCGGACGGACTGCAATTTCTCCTCGGCCCGCTCGGCTGGCCGTTTGCGGATCAGGCCATTGACGTGGCGGCGATGATTTTGGAAAGCTGGACGATTGGTTTTCACTGGCTGCTGCTGCCGACCTTCGCCGTGGAATTGATTCCCGTCGTGGACGATTTGCCGACCTGGACCGCGTGCGCCGCCGCCGTCATCGCCCTGCGCCGTCACGAACAGAAAGCGGCAGAGAAAACTCCCGTGCCACCGGAAGAACCGACGATTGAAGTCTGATTGAGAACTGGTGGGACGGGCGTCCTCGCGAGCCGAAATTTAATTCTGTAAATCCTGTTAATCCTGTCTTAAATTCCCCGCATGACAAAATCCGTTTTCACCGGCCCCGTTTACGTCGTGCGCGACAACATTGACACCGACCAGATCATCTCCGCGCAATTTTTGAACCTTGTGCCGACCATTCCCGAAGAATACGAAAAGCTCGGCAGCTACGCCCTCGACGGCCTGCCCAAATCGCTTTATCCCATCCGCTACGTCAAGGAAGGCCAGCTCGACAGCGACTATCCCATCGTCGTCGGCGGGAAAAATTTCGGCTGCGGCAGCTCGCGCGAACACGCGCCCATCGCGCTCGGCTCGGCGGGTTGCGAAATCGTGCTGGCCGAAAGTTTCGCGCGCATCTTCTTCCGCAACTCCGTGGCCACCGGCGAACTCTATCCGTGCGAAATCACCGAACGCCTCTGCGACACCCTGAAGACCGGCGATGTCGTCACCGTTGACCTCGACGCCGCCACCGTCACCGTTCAAGCCACGGGCAAGGTCTATCATTTCAAACCACTCGGCGACGTCCGCCCCGTCGTGGACGCCGGCGGCCTGTTCAATTACGCGCGCCAAAGCGGGATGATTGCCGCGCAAAAATAATTTTCGATCATGGGCAAAGTTCGTCGCGGCGGTTATATGTTCATGTGGTGGATTGGCGATCATCCGCCGCATCACATTCATGTATTCGACAAAAATGAGCGATTGATCACCCGCGTCAATTTGGAAACGATGCAAGCGATGGACATTCCCAAAATTGAGCGTAAAATTGTGGAGTTGATACGCGAATTGCAACGCGAAGGCCGAATATGAAAACTGTGATTCAAAATGCCAAAGTGCCATTTACCAAAGGCAAGTTCTCGAAGATCAAGAACGTCCGCTACTTGAGCTGGGAGGACGCCTTTGACGTGGAATTTGCCGACGGCCTCTGCATCCTCGAACCGCACGCGACCATCCGCAAGGCCAACAAAATTTCGCCCAAAGCCAAATTCGACCATCTGGAAATTGACGATTGGTGTCAGGCCGGTTTTGACATCCATTACGACAACGGCCAGACCGCCGAAGTCTCGTGGGCATTCATCCGCGAACTGCCGCCGAAAAAATAACGCGCGCCAAAGCGCGATGACTGCGAAGTAAATCAACTCAAATTCTCGAAGCAATGATCAATTAACTTTCCGATATTATTCCAAATGCCGATCGGCATTTGCATTAACGTCACAGCGAATTGTAAAATTTCTGGCGGACGTTCCTGAATGGCTTCCCGTGGCAATGTGTAATTCCTTACTTTTCCCCAAAGCTCATCAACCGTGTTCACCGTCTCAACATAATTTAATGCAAATATCATTGTGCCGAGCGTTAATATTTCAACTGAATTTATCACAGGAATAAAATTATCGGAGAACGCCTTTCCTTGATGACTGGCCTCACAACGCATTCGCCACAGTTTATCCACAACGTCAATTGTTTTTGGCTCGTGACGGAACAATGCAGAAAGCCGTTCCTTCAAAAGTTTTTCCTTTCCATATAGCGCCGAGCCACAAACCAAACCTTCAAGTGAAGTAAATTTACAAAGAAAATTGATCCCGAAGGCCGAGGCCACCTGTCCGTGCCGATACATTTTTGCGGAGAGACTTAGTTGATCAACAAGTTCACTTTGAATTTTGGATTTGCCATTGGCAACAATCTCGAAAAACTTAAGAAACCTTTGCATTAATTCGCTTGTTCGCTTTTTCCATAACTCCTCTGCGCGTCCATCTTTTGAATTAAGCCGTCCCCAAGCAAGGTCTGTAAAAAGTTTGATTTCTGTGTTTAATTGATTGCCTGTCCGAATTTGCACAATTGGCCACACTTCTGGTGCAGTTCCTTCGCTTAAAAAAGAATATCCATCCAATATTCCTGAAAGCCGTTGGTAAGCGTCTTGGAAAGCCGGCCGTTCTTCGGGGAAATCGTTCCGAAAAACTGCGAATAAAAATTTTCCCTGAGTTTTCCTATACCAATACTGAATATCTTCGAGTGTGAATTTCCGAACCGTCTCACGAATGTCGTCTCTCATTGGAGCTAAAAAATAATCAATGTCGCGGATCAACAAATCATCCGGCAAGCCGCTGACGAAAAATACAAAATCACGACGCATTTTAATTTCTGTGTTTCATCTGTGTTTCATCTGTGGCTTAATTAAATTGAAATTCTGATGATCAAACAAACCAATTCTGTTTTGAACCTGCTCCCCTGCCCTCGCTCGCTGAAAATTCTTCGCGGCACTTTCACGCTGCCGAAGCAGAAACCGCTCGGCACGATCAAAGTCGTCCGCACCCATTCCGCGCCGGATCATCCTGAAGGCTACGCGCTGGCAATTTCCAAAACTGGCATCGAAATTTCCTTCCGCGAAACCGGCGGCCTGCGCGCGGCCACGGCGACGTTGCGGCAATTGCTGCGCGAATACGGACGCTGCCTGCCCTGCCTGAAAATTCGCGACTGGCCGGATTTTTCGCGTCGCGGCGTGATGCTCGACATCTCTCGCGGTCGCGTCCCGAAACTGGAAATGCTCCTCGACCTCGCCGAGAAACTTTCCGATTTCAAGATCAACGAGCTGCAACTTTACACCGAGCACACGTTCGCCTATAAAAAATACAAATCCGTCTGGCGAAGCTGGGGCGCGCTCACGGCGAAGGAAATTAAAACCCTCGACGCGCGCTGCCGCGAACTCGGCATTGACCTTGTGCCGAACCAAAATTCATTCGGCCATTTGCGCTATTTTCTCGCCGACCCGCGCCTGAAAAAACTCGGCGAACTTTCAGAACCTTACGAGGCCGACACGAAAGATTTTCTCCGTCGCCCGACCGCGCTCGCGCCGAATCATCCCGGCACCCTGCCCTTTTTGCGCGGGCTTTACGACGAACTGCTGCCGAATTTTTCCAGCCAGTTTTTCAACATCGGCGGCGACGAGACATGGGATTTAGGCAAAGGCCAGAGCAAAAAACTGTGCGAGGCCAAAGGCAAAGGCCGCATCTATTTTGATTTCCTAAAAAAGATTCAGCGCGAAGTTTCCGCGCGAGACAAGCAGATGATGTTCTGGGGCGACATCATTTTGAAATATCCCGAACTGATCCGCGAGCTGCCAAAAAATGTCGTCGCGCTGACTTGGGGTTACGAAGCCGACCATCCGTTCGACGCCGAAGCCGCACAATTTGCGAAGGCGAAAATTCCCTTTTACGTTTGCCCCGGAACTTCGACGTGGCAAACGCTCATCGGCAAGCACGATAATGCGCTCGCCAATCTTCGCGCGGCGGCGAAAGCAGGCAAAAAATTTGGCGCAATCGGTTTTTTGAACACCGATTGGGGCGACGGCGGACATCCGCAGCCACTCGCCGTGAGTTGGCCGCTGTTCGCCGCCGGCGCGGCGCTGGCTTGGAATGCAAAAATACTGGACGAAAAACCTTTGTTGCGCGTTTTAAGCCGCGATGTGTTTGAAGACCCGACCGGCAACATTGCAGAAGCCGGATTCAAGCTTGGTTTCGCGCATCAAAAACTCGGCGTGAAAGCATTGAACGAAACACCGCTCGGCACGGTCATCGCCGCGCCGAAACCCGAGGATCGTGAATTATTTTGCCGGAACGGATTGAAATGGTTCGCCAAAATTCCGGCGAAGAAAATCCTCGCGGCTTGGAATGAGATTGAAGGCCAGCGAAAAATCCTGGAGCGCGCAAAACCAAAATCGGATTCGGGAAAAATCCTCGCGTGCGAACTGAATCTGGCGGCGCGCATGGCGGCGCAGTCGTGCCAGTTCATGTTGTGGCAGCAAGCGGTAGCCGCCGGGGAAAAATCGGAGGCAAAATCGCTGGCGCAAAAAAACATTCGTGAATTGCAAAAATTGCAAAAAGAATTCAACGCGCTTTGGCCGTTGCGAAACAAGGCGACGCCGAAACATTGCTCGCCGTTTTTGCAGTGGCGGATTGCCGAATTACTGAAGAATGCAGAATGATGAATTATGAATGATGAAACTAATGGATTTCTAAATTCATCATTCTGCATTCTTCATTTGCTTTTCACATCCCACGCGTCGCGCAGGCCGTCGCCGAGAAAATTCAGCGCGAGCAGGGTTGAAACCAAAACGCCGCCGGGAAAAACTATCAGCCACCAATAGATTCGGATTGGGTTGATCTGCGAAACGCCCTCGGCGATCAAAGTTCCCCAACTTGCCATCGGTGGCTGGACGCCGAGGCCGAGATAACTCAAGAATGATTCGTAGAGGACGATCGCGGGCATGGTCAGCGCGACGTAGGTGATGGCGACGCCGAAGATGTTTGGGATGATGTGGCGGAACAGAATGCGCACGGTGCCGGCGCCGAGCGTGCGGCTCGCCTCCACGAACGCGCGCGAGCGCAGCGACAAAACCTGGCCGCGCACGATGCGTGCCATGGTGAGCCACGAAACCGCGCCGAGACCGACGAACAACAGCACGACGCGCAAACCGCTGGCCATGGCGGGCGATTGCTGGACGAGGTGCGATTGCTTGAGCATTTCGCCGACGGTCGTGATGAGGACGATGACGAAAATAATTGATGGCAGCGAGTAAAGGATGTCCACCAGCCGCATAAGAAAACTGTCCACCCGTCCGCCGACGTAACCGGCAACCGCGCCCCACAGGACGCCGATGAGCAGGCTCACGCCGGCGCCGACGACGCCGACGAGCAGCGAGATTTGCGCGCCGAAGAGCACGCGGGAAAAAACATCGCGCCCATGCAGGTCGGTGCCGAACCAGTGCTGCGCGGTCGGCGGGGCGAATTGCCCGTCGGAAAGCTGGTCGGGATTGTGCGATTTGGCGAAGTCGCCGCCGGAAATTTTCAACACCAGCGGCCAGGCGAGCATCGCCAGCAGCACGAGCACCAGAAACCACGCGCTTAAAACGGCGGGGCGGTTTTTTTTGAAGCGCCGCCAGGCCTGCTGATTGGGCGACGCATGAAGTTGAGGGTTGAGAGTTGAGGGTTGAGGGCCGGACGGCGACGCTTGGGTCGTCTTTCCCTCAACTTTCAACTCCGAACTTTCAACTTTTTTGTCACTCATATTTGATGCGCGGGTCGAGCAAGGTGTAGGCAAAATCCACGACGAGATTCAACCCGATCACCAGAATGGCGTAAAGCAGCGCCAGACCCAGTGTCATGGTGTAGTCGCGGTTGAGCATGCTGTTGATGAAAAAAATGCCGATGCCGGGAATTTGAAAAATATTTTCGATGATGAACGAGCCGGTCAGCAGGTCGGCGAGCATCGGGCCGGCATACGAAACGACCGGCAGCAGCGCGATGCGAAAGACGTGCTTGAGCAGCAGCGTGGTTTCGCCGAGTCCCTTGGCGCGGGCGGCGGTGACGAATTCGGATTGGGCGGCGGCCAGCATGCCTTCGCGCAAAATGCGCGCGACCTTGCCGACAAAATACGAGCCGAGCGCGATGGATGGCAGGATCATGTGCCAGGGACTTTCCCACAACGCGACGGGAAACCATTTCAGTTTCATCACAAAAATCAAAATCAGGACCGGCGCAATGACGAAACTGGGGATGCATACGGACAGCACGGCGATAAAGCTGCCGAGGTAATCCGGCCAGCGACCGCGCCGCGCGGCGGTGAAAAATCCCAGCGGCAGTCCAACAGCCATCGCAAAGGCGAACGCCAACCCGCCGAGTGTCATGGAAACCGGCAGGCCCTGCGCGATGATGTCGTTGACGGTGTGGTTGCGATATTTCAACGACACGCCAAAGTCGCCGTGCAGCAGGTCGCCGAGATAGCGGCCGTATTGTTTCCAGATGGGTTCGTCGAGATGGTATTTGGCCTTGATGTTGCGCTCGATTTCCGGCGAGGCAGGCTTGCGGTCGCTGTCGAACGGGCCGCCGGGCGCGAGATGAACGAGAAAAAAAGCCAGCACGCTGATGACGAGCAGCAGCGGGATCGCAAACAGGACTCTTCGCAGAAAATACATTTACGACTTCGGTTTGATTTTACGGATCGAGCGCAACGGATGGTCGTCGAGCACGTTTTCCCAGATGCCGGAAATCTTGTTGGTGTCGAAATAATTGATGCCGACGTAAATGTAAAGCGGGAGGATGGGAACTTCGTCATGCACCAGGATCGTTTCCGCCTGCTGGAAAAGTTTTTCGCGTTTGAGCCGGTCGGTCTCGTTGTTCGCCGCGCTGATGAGTTCGTCGTAATGCGGATTGCCCCAGCCGGTCTCGTTGTTGCCGTCGCCGGTCACGAACATGCCGAGAAACGTGTTCGCGTCGTTGTAGTCGCCAATCCAACTGGACCGGCAGATCGCGTAATCGAGGCGCGACTGCATGCCCCAAAAAACCTGCGTCTCGACCTGGCGCAGTTCCATCGAGACGCCGAGTTCGTCGTGCCACATCTGCTGGAGTTCGATGGCGATGTTCTCGTGAATTTTTCCACCGCCACCGGCGGCGGCGTTGAACAGATATTCAAAGCGCGGAAAGCCCTTGCCGCCGGGATAACCGGCCTCGGCAAGCAGTTCGCGCGCGAGCGCGGGGTCGTAGCCCAGGCCGTCGGGCGACTGGTAATTCGCCGTGCCGGGCGGGACGAAATGCGACGTGGTTTTTTCACCGGCCTTGGTGATTTTTTTTACGATGCGATCCTTGTCCACCGCGAGCGCGAAGGCCTTGCGCACGCGCGGGTCGTCGAACGGTTTGCGGGTGACGTTGAAACGCACAAAATAAGTGCCGAGATAGTTGAACGAATGAAAATCCGGGCGCTGAAGCAGCACGTCCATCAGTTCCGCCGGAATAAGTTCCTTGTCCCAGACGATGTCCGCCTGCCCGCGTTCGTAAAGGTTCAGCGACGTATTCGCCGAGCCGACCGGGAGGATGTCCACAATTTCCGACTGCGTGTTGGCTGCGTCCCAGTAGCGCGGATTTTTCTTGAGACGGATTTTGTCGTTGAGCCGCCACGCGACAAGTTCAAACGCACCGCTGACCGGCAACGGCTTCGCCATGAGCCAGTGGTCGCCGTATTTTTCAATCGCCTGGCGCGGCACGACGTAAAGCGTCGGGAACGCGCACAGGTCGAGAAAAAACGCCGTCGGTGCCTTCAGCTCGACGCGCACGGTGAGTTTGTCCGGCGCGCTCACGCCGACGAGCGCGGCGTTCGTGATTTTGCCGGTGTTAAATTCTTCCGCGTTTTTGAGGTAATAAAGTTGTCCCGCGTAGCGCGAAGCCGTCTTTGGATCCAGCGCGCGGATCCAGGAATAAACCACGTCAGCCGACGTGATCGGCTCGCCGGTGGACCAGACCAGATTCGTGCGCAGATGAAACGTGTAGATTTTTCCGTCCGGCGAAATTTCCCAGCTTTCGGCCAGTCCGGGAACTGCGCGCGCCGCCACCGGCTCCAGCCGCGTCAAACCCTCGAACATTCCCGACACCACCCGCATGTCCGCCTGCGCAACGATGACGGCCGGGTCGAGCGATTCCGGCTCGACGTTGTTGATGATCGTCAAGTCCGCCGGCGGCTCATGCCGCGAACAGCCAAAAATCAACGCGCAGGCCGGCAGTAAAAAAAGAAAACGCGCCCGTCGGAAAATCCGGCAGGCGCGTTTGAAAACGGAGGTCACGTTATTTCGCTGGTGCGGTCGCCGCCGGAACATTGGTGGTTAAAGTGGCCGGCAGGGGCAGCGAAAACGCGCTGTTCGTGGGCACCGCGACGGACGGCGTGGCCGCCGGTGCGGTTGCCGGAGGCGCAGCGGGCGCACCCATTTGTTGTTTCTCTTGCACGGCTTTCATGAAATCCGCCGCGCTGGTGTCATTGTGGATTTTATTTTCGATATGACCGAGCAGCAACGCCAGCAAACAAAACGCGATGACGGAATACTTGGTCGCCTGCGTCAGAAAATTGCCCGACCCCGCGCCGAACAGCGCGTCCGCCGCACCGCCGCCAAAAGCCAAACCGGCACCGGCGTCTTTCTTCGGCAGTTGCATCAGCACCAGCAAAATCAGCAGGGCGCAATTGACGATCAATACAAAAATCAGAATTCCAGCGAAAAAACTCATGGCGGATGTTAGATGGAATTTTTAATGATGTCACTAAAACTTCGCGGTTCAAGCGACGCGCCGCCGACCAGCGCGCCGTCCACGTCCGGCTGGCTCATCAGTTCCTTGGCGTTGTTCGGCTTCACGCTGCCGCCGTATTGAATGCGGACTTTTTTGGCAACGGCCTCTTCAAAATTTTTCGCCAGCAATCCACGGATGAACGCGTGCGCGTCCTGCGCCTGCTGCGTTGTCGCCGTCTTGCCAGTGCCGATGGCCCAGACCGGTTCGTAGGCGATGATAGTTTCGACCATCTGCTCCTTTGTCAAACCGGCGAGGCTGCCGCGCACCTGCGTTTCCAAAACTTTTTCCATCTGGCCGCCTTCGCGTTCCGCCAGCGTCTCGCCGACGCACACAATCGGCTTGAGCGACGCCGCGTGAACCGCCAGCGCCTTCTTCGCGACCAGCGCGTCCGATTCCTTCTGATACTGGCGGCGTTCGCTGTGGCCGAGAATGACGTAACGCACGGAAAATTCCTTCAGCATCCCTGCGCAGATTTCGCCGGTGAACGCGCCGAAATTATTTTCGCTCATGTTCTGCGCGCCAAGGCGAAGGCTGGAATCAAGGACCGCCTTCGACACCGTTTCCAGCGCGGTGAACGGCGGGCAGACCATGACGTCCACTTCCTTCAAGTTCGCCAGTTCCCGTTTCAAATCGTCAACCAGCGCCAGCGCCTCGGCGACGGTTTTGTTCATCTTCCAGTTGCCCGCAATGATCAATTTACGTTCTTTGTTCACAATTTTTTATTTTTATGGCTGCCACGCTTCAAGCGGCACGCCAAATTTTTCAAATGCAAATTTTTTTGTCTGTTCGACGGAATCTTGCAGATAATCATAAGTATTCTTCCCGCCTTCAAATACAAATAAGTAAAATCCAATGCCTTCACCGCCGTATTTAATTTCAAATTTACGACTACCGTAATCAGCGGTGGTAACAAATTCCTTCATTAAATTATCTGTCACTCAGCGCCGCCACGCCCGGCAAAACCGCGCCTTCCAAAAATTCCAGGCTCGCGCCGCCGCCGGTGCTCATAAAAGTCACCTTGTCGCCGAGGCCGGCCTTGTTCAACGCCTTCACGCTGTCGCCGCCGCCAATGATGCTCTTCGCGCCGTTCTTTTGCGTCGCGTCCACGACCGCCTGCGCCACCGCATTCGTGCCGGTGGCAAAACGTGCGTCCTCGAACATGCCCATCGGGCCGTTCCACAAAACCGTTTTGGCGCTGGAAATAATCTTGGCGTAGTTCGCCGCCGTTTCCGGCCCGATGCTGAAACCTTCCGCGTCGTCGGGAATGTCGCCGCTCACGGTGCGGATGTTCGTGAGGTCATAAACCGGCTTGCCTTTTTTGTTCAGCTTGCCCGTGTCCACCGGCGTCGCGATGATCGTGTCCGTCGGCAGTTGAAAATTCACGCCGAGCTTTTTCGCTTTTTCTTCCGCCGCAAGCGCCGTGCCTTTGTGATCGGGTTCAATCAAAGATTTTCCGGTTTTCACGCCGTGCGCGAGTTTGAACGTGTAAGCCATCGCGCCGCCGATCAAAACCGTGTCGGCTTTTTCGAGCAAACGGTCAATCACTTTGATTTTGTCTGAAACTTTCGCGCCGCCGAGAATGACGACGAACGGACGCGCCGGTTTTTCCAATTCATCGCCGAGAAATTTCAGTTCGCGTTCCATCAACAAACCCGCCGCCGCCTTGCCGCCGCGTTTGGTGACGAAACGCGCGACGCCTTCCGTGCTCGCGTGCGCGCGATGCGCCGCGCCAAAAGCGTCGTTGACATAAACATCGGCGACCTTCGCCAGTTTTTCCGCGAACGCCGGGTCGTTGGCCTCCTCTTCGTTGTAGTAACGGACGTTTTCGAGCAACGTCACGTCGCCGTCCTTCATGCCCGCGACAATTTTTTCGACGTGTTCGCCAATGCAATCGTCCGCAAAGGCCACCGGCTTACCCAACAGTTCGTGCAATTTGTCGGCGACCGGTCGCAGCGACATCGAGGGTTCGCGTTTGCCTTTTGGCCGGCCGAGGTGCGCGGCGAGAATGATTTTCGCGCCTTTTTCAATCAGCAGTTTCAACGTTGGCAGCGTTTCCTTGATGCGCGTTTCGTCGTTGATGACCATTTTGCCGTCGCGCTCTTCCATCGGCACGTTGTAATCCACGCGCAGAAAAACGCGTTTGCCACGGACATCGAGATCGCGAACTGTCAGTTTGGCCATAAAATAAATTTGTGCTCCAACAAAGGCCGACGAGCTTAGCAGAGGCCGCCCGCCAGTAAAGTGAATTTCAACCCGGCGCAGTTGGGAACGCAATTCCCCGGCTTGCGCGCGGCGGGCGAACTGTTACAATCCGCGCAATGAAATTTGCCCTGGCAATGCTGGTGTTTGCGCTGTTCGCCTTTTTCATCAGTTGGGGCGTGCTGCTGATGTTGCGCGGCGAGCCGTGGCTGCTGATTTGCGCGATGCTGATTTTCCTCGGAACGTTCACGAAATACGGCTGCCAGACGCACTGAATCTTTTGGTAGCTGGAAGTCAGGCCAAGTCGAAAGGAAATTATTTTGCCGTCCGCCATCTTCCATCTCCTAACTCCCGTCTTCCAAATTTCATTTCTGCGGCACGGGAAATTTCTGAGTCATCGCCGAAATGATTTGCGGCCAGCCAGCGCAATTCACGGTTTTTGTTCCGGCCGCAATTCCCGAGGCATAAGCCGCCGCCGGCGAAGTTCCCTGCACAACGTAAGCTTGGTTGCCAAGAAAAACGTAACTCGTGCCGGGCAAGGCCAGCTCCACAAAACTTCCGTAGTTGGCATACGATGCAAGCTGGCCGGGCGCGCCAAGTGCGGTCACGGCGTTCACTCCTAGAACCGCCGCCGGAAATGTCGGTGTGTTGACGGGCGTGTTTCCGGCGGAGGCAAAAAAAACGATGCCTTGTGCGATGTATTGTTGTATCGCGCTTTCAAAAACAGGGCTGTCGCTTGTGCCACCCGCACTGATGTTGATGACGCTGGCACCACCGTTCACCGCCGCCACCACGCCTTGAAGCAGGTGATCCGTTGTCGTGGTATCGCCCGATTCATAAACATTCACCGGCAGAATGCGGGCGGAAGTATGTCCACCGGAAGACTGTGCCAGCGCATCCGCAATCGTGCCGGCCATGGCGGAACCGTGCGTGATGGTTCCAGTGACGGGAGCAACATCACCGACAACGGAAACCGGCTTCATCAAAAATTGATCTAGGCCGTTACCGAGCGTCTGCACTTGCGTGTCAACGAGGCCAATAATGGGATTGCACGGATCGCCATCCGTCGGCGCATCAAACGTCAGCTTTGGCGGTCCGACGGGCGGATTAGCGATGACCTGCGGCGTGGGCGGCGGGTCGAAAATGTAATTGTAATCCACAGCCTCGACGCTGGAATTATTTTTCATTTGCGCGAGCGCGGCGTCCGTCGCGGCGGCATCGGGAAATTCCAAAAGGTAGATGCCCAGCTTGTCATTGCGGTCAATTACCTTGGCACCGAGCGATTTGGCGAGCGCTTCAATATCCGCACCTGGCTTGAGTTTCACGAGCAATTGATTGGCGACATGTTTTTGCGGCGCGGCCTTGGTTGGTGCCGCCGCCACGGGCTGCGTGGCGTTTTGCATCGTCGTTGCAAAGACGTAGAAGAACGAAGGGCCGCCGGTTCGCGGCACAAGCGCGAAATTCAAACTGCCCAGCAGCATGTGCAACGCCTCGCCCGACGGCAGGTTTTTGAACTTGGTGGAAACGTTGCGCACGGCACCCGGTTCCACGAAAACATGCCAGCCGGTCAGGTGCGCGATGTCTGCCAGCAACGGCAACAGCGGTTGGGCGTGGAGATTGGCGCTCACCCGGTCGGTGGCGGTCTGCCAGACGAGCGTGTTGGTCGTCGCGGCACCGGCGGCAAACGCGAGCCAAAGGCCGGCCGCGAAAAGAAAAATTTTATGCTGCAGTGAACGCATCATTCAACTGACGTTTAGAGCGGCCGGGCGGCCAAACGTTCAAGCGGATTTTTTCAACACCGCCTGCACCCACGCCTGGTTGTCGAGATACCAGCGAATCGTTTCGCGGATGCCGTCCTCGAACTTGTGCGCGGGCGTCCAGCCAAGCTCGCGCTGAATCTTCGTCGCGTCAATGGCGTAACGTCGGTCGTGGCCGGGCCGGTCTTTGACGAACGAAATCAACTGGCGCGAATTGCCGCCAAGCTGCGGCGCAAATTCGTCAATCGTGTCGCAGATCAACTGCACGATGTGGATGTTCGCCCATTCGTTGTGGCCGCCGATGTTGTAAGTCTCGCCAAGTTTTCCCTGATGCAAAACCGTCCACAAGGCCTCGGCGTGGTCGCGGACGTAAAGCCAGTCGCGGACATTCATGCCGTCGCCATAAACGGGGACATTTTTGCGCGCGAGAATGCTTTGAATGACGACGGGAATCAATTTTTCGGGAAATTGAAACGGGCCGTAGTTGTTCGAGCAGTTTGTGATGACCGTCGGCAAACCGTAAGTGTGATGATACGCACGGACGAGAAAATCGCTCGACGCCTTGCTCGAAGAATACGGCGAGTTCGGCGCATAAGGCGTCGCCTCGGTGAACAATCCCGTCGCGCCGAGCGAGCCGTAAACTTCGTCGGTCGAGACGTGGTGAAATTTTTTGCAGTCAAATTTGCCGTTCCAAAAACCACGGCAGGCTTCGAGCAGGTTGAACGTGCCGAGAATGTTTGTCGTGATGAAATCGCCCGGCCCGGTGATGGAACGATCCACGTGCGATTCCGCCGCGAGGTGCATGACGTGCGTAATCGCGTGCTTTTCGACCACCTGCAACGTCGCTGTCTTGTCGCGCAAATCCACTTTTTCGAAAATGTATTTCGGATGCTTGGAAACCGTTTCCAGATTTTCCAAACGCCCGGCGTAAGTCAGGCAGTCCAAGTTGACGAGTTTGGTGACCCGTTTGTCGTCAATGACGTGATGAATGAGATTCGAGCCGATGAAGCCCGCGCCGCCGGTGATTAACAAGTTCATGATTAAAAATTCAGCGCTGTTCTGCCTTCCAATTTTTCAACGAATCTTCGAGCGCTTCGCCGACCGGGCGGATTTTCACGCCCGCCGCCAGAAGTTTTGAAATGTCCATCACGCAGTTCGAGCGCGGCGTCTTGGCGGCGACCTTGTAAAATTCCTCGTCGCTCGACCAGAACTCAAATTCATGTTTTGGCTTGAGCGTTTTTACAATCAATTCCACCACCTGACGCGTGGTGACGAAGCCGGGATTGGTGACGTTGTAAATGCCGAAGGCCGCGCGGCGCTCCCACAAATCCAGGCACGCCTTCACAAAATCGGCGCGATGCGAAATCGAGTTGACGTTGTCGTAGGCCTTGGAGTAACGCTGCACCTTGCTCAAGTAATTCCGCGCGTTGTCAAATTCATCGAACGGAATGCGCAGCCGCCAGATGTAGCTCTGGCCGATGCCGGCCATCGCCTCCTCGCCGAGTGCCTTGGTGCCGCTGTAAAAACTGCACGGCAGGTCGCGGAAGGAAAAATTCGGCGTGTCCGTTTCCGTGAAACCGTGGATTTTTTCCGGCGATTTTTCGAGCAGCGCACGCATCTCCGGCTTGGTCATATCCTTTTCAGCGCGTGTTTTGCCGTCCTCGAAAATTTTCGCGCCGCTGTAAATGCAGCCGCTCGAAACGTGGCCCCACGGGATACCCGCCGCCGCGCAGGCGTGAGCGATGGTCTGCGGCAAGAGCGTGTTGCCGGCGAGCGTGCCGGCCTTGTCGAGTTCGCACGCGTCCACGTTGGGCTTGCCGGTGTAGCCGGCGGCGTTGACGACGAACGCGGGCTTTTTCGCCTTGAGAAAATCCAGCAGCGCGTCGAAGCGGGTGTAATCAACCTGTTTGCGCGAGAGCGGAATGAAGTCCGTTTTGCGCCGTTGCAATTCTTTGGCGAACGCCTCGCCGATGTAGCCGGTGGCTCCGAGAAGCAGGATCATAAATTATTTTTGCAAACGTTTTGCCTCGGCCACGACTTCGCCGGCGAGGTAGGCGCGGTATTCGCAGTTCGGCATCGTGCCGACGATGGTTTCGAGTTCCGCGAGCGAGACGAAGCCCTGCCGGAACGCCGCCTCTTCGGGGCAGCCGATTTTGACGCCCGCGCGTTTTTCGATGGTCTGCACATACGCGCTCGCCTCGTGCAGGCTGCTGCTCGTGCCGGCGTCCAGCCACGCGAACCCGCGCGCCAGCCGCTGCACCCGCAACGTCCCGCGCCGCAGGTATTCCACGTTCACCGCCGTGATCTCCAGTTCGCCGCGCGCCGACGGCTTCAGGTTTTTCGTGATGTCCACGACTTCGTTGTCGTAAATGTAAAGTCCCGGCACGGCATAATTGCTCCGGGGCGACTTCGGCTTTTCCTCGATGGAAACCGCCTTGCCGTTCGCGTCAAATTCCACCACGCCATAGCGTTCCGGGTCGTTGACGTGATAGCCGAAAATCGTCGCGCCGGATTTGAAATCCGCAAACGCGCGTTGAAACGTGTCGCCGCCGTAAAAAATGTTGTCGCCGAGAATCAGCGTCACGTTGTCCCTGCCGATGAAGCTTTCCGCGATGAGGAATGCCTGCGCGATGCCCGCCGGTTTTTCCTGCTCGCGATAATCTATCGTCAGCCCGAACCGGCTGCCGTCGCCGAGCAACTGGCGGAAACGCGGCAGATCGTGCGGCGTGGAAATCAGGCAGATCTCGCGCACGCCGCCCTCGATGAGCGTCGTGAGCGGATAATAAACCATCGGCTTGTCATAGACGGGCTGGAGCTGTTTGCTCGCGACCAGCGTCAGCGGATACAAGCGGGAGCCGGAGCCGCCGGCGAGAATTATGCCTTTCATCGGGCGCGAAGGTTAAATTTTTCCGGGGCAAAAGGAAAGCAGAAGTTCACTTTGGACGGGAGTTGATTTGAACAAATGCCAGCGGGCAATTTTTGGAGCAAATCCTCAATTGCAGCCAGCGTCAGGCCGTCAATTCATTGAAGGTGATGTTGAAGCCCGCCAGCATTTTGGATTTGGCCGGCACTTTGCCCGTCGCCTTGGAATGCAATTGATAGACGCCCTTGATGAGCGCGAAGACTTCGACGGTTGCCGCGTCGGGATCAATGATCCAGTATTCCGCCACGCCCGCCGATTCGTAGAGCGCCTTTTTCTCGATGCGGTCGCGCTGCCAGCTTCCGGCGGAGATGACTTCCATGACGAGGTCGGGCGCGCCAACGATATGATCCCGGACAATGTCCAGCCGGTCTTTGCCGATGAACAGAACATCCGGCTGCACGACGCGGCGCGGCGTCAAAACCACGTCCACCGGACTCATGAAAATTTTCCCCAACTCGCCGACGACAACAAATTCGCGCAAGGCGACGGCAAAATTCAACACGATGGTCTGATGGTCAGGATGCGGGGCGGGTGACATGATGATTTCTCCATTCCATAGTTCGACCGGCTGATTGGTCTCGGGAAATTCCGCGACCATCTCATCGTAAGTCCAGAGCCGCCGGGATTTGGACTTGGGCCTGGTTGGCGCTGCAACAATCATGTTTTTAATAAGCCCGCAATCACAAAGAAAATCAAACTAAATCAGGCATCGTGACTTGGTAGTTCAGAAGATTCAACTTGCCACCGCGCCCTCGGCGGCGGCCTTCTGGTTGAACACCAGCTTGTCGCCCTCGGCGGTGACGGTGATCGGGTCGCCTTCATGCAGCTTGCCCTTGAGAATTTCCTCGGCGAGCGGGTCTTCAAAGAATCGCTCGACGGCGCGGCGCATCGGACGCGCGCCGTATTGCGGGTCGTAGCCTTTTTCGACGAGAAATTCCTTCGCCTTTTCGTCGAGCGCGAGCTTGAGATTTTTGTGCCGCAAACGTTCGATGACTTTGTCAACTTCGAGGCTCAAAATCGTGATGAGGTCGGGCTTGGTGAACGAGCGGAACACAATCACGTCGTCCAGCCGGTTCAAAAATTCCGGGCGGAAGGTTTTCTTCGCCTCGTCCAAAGTCCGTTCGCGCATGTGTTCGTAGTTGTTCTCGCCATTGCTGGTCGAAAAACCGAGCGTGGTCTGGCGCTTGATCACGTCCGAGCCGACGTTTGAGGTCATCAAAATGATCGTGTTGCGGAAATTCACGATGCGGCCCACGTTGTCGGTGAGCTTGCCGTCTTCAAGAATCTGCAACAGCAAATTCCAGACGTCCGGGTGCGCCTTTTCGATTTCATCGAACAGCACGACGGAATAGGGATTGCGCCGGACTTTTTCCGTGAGCTGGCCGCCTTCCTCGTAGCCAACGTAACCGGGCGGCGAGCCGATGAGCCGCGAGACGTTGAATTTTTCCATGTATTCGCTCATGTCGAGATGAATGAGCGATTTCGCGTCGCCGAACATGTTTTCCGCGAGCGTGCGCGCCAGAAGCGTTTTGCCCACGCCGGTCGGGCCGAGCAAAAGAAACGTTCCGATCGGGCGCTTCGGGTCTTTCAAATCCGCGCGCGAACGGCGTAGCGCCTTGCAGATCGCCGACACGGCGTCGCGCTGGCCAATGACGACTTTTTCCATCGCGCCCTCGACGGTGAGCAGCCGGGCCATTTCGTCCTGGCCCATGCGCTTGAGCGGAATGCCCGTCCACTTCGAGACGACGTGCAGAATTTCTTCCTCGTCCACCTTGATACGTTTTTCATCGCCCTTCGCGCGCCAGTCGCGCAGGAGCGTGTCGAGTTTTTCCTTCGCCTGTTTTTCCCGGTCGCGCATCTGGGCCGCGCCCTCGAAATCCTGGTTCTTGATCGCCTTCTCTTTCTTGCCCTTGATTTCTTCAATGTCAACTTCCATCGCCTTCACCTCCGGCGGACGCGTCATCGTGGTGATGCGCGCGCGCGAACCGGCCTCGTCCATCACGTCAATCGCCTTGTCCGGCAAAAACCGGTCGGTGATGTAACGGTCGGAAAGTTTCACGGACGCCTCGATGGCCTTGTCGGTGAACTCGGCCTTGTGATGCTCTTCGTATTTGTGACGGAGGCCCTTCAAAATCTCAATCGCGTCGTCAATCGAAGGCGCTTCCACTTTTACGGACTGGAAACGGCGTTCGAGCGCGGCATCCTTCTCGATGTATTTGCGATACTCGGTCAACGTCGTCGCGCCGACGCATTGCATTTCGCCGCGCGAAAGCGCGGGCTTGATGATGTTGCTCGCATCCATCGTGCCTTCCGCGCTGCCCGCGCCGACGATGGTGTGCAATTCGTCAATGAACAGAATGATGTTTTTCGCGCGGCGGATTTCGTCCATCACGGCTTTGATGCGCTCTTCAAACTGACCGCGATATTTAGTGCCAGCAACCATCAGCGCGAGGTCGAGCGTGATGACGCGCTTGTTCAATAAAATTTCCGGCACGTTGCCCTTCGCAATTTCCTGCGCGAGTCCTTCGACGATGGCCGTTTTGCCAACGCCCGCTTCGCCAAGCAAGACGGGATTGTTTTTCGTGCGGCGGCAAAGAATCTGGATCACGCGCTCAATTTCATTTTTGCGTCCGATGACCGGGTCCATGTCGCCCTTGCGCGCGATTTCTGTCAGGTCGCGGCCAAACGCCTTGAGCGCGGGCGTCTTGACTTCGCCTTTCTTTTCCGGCGCGCCGGCGGCGGGTTTTTCAGCGGGTTCGCCCGGCTCGTCGCCCTGCTGTGCGGCGAAATTCGGGTCAAGCTCCTTCAAAATTTCCTGGCGCGTCTGCTCGATGTCCACGTCGAGGTTCCGCAAAACTTTCGCCGCCACGCCGTCGCCCTCGCGCAGCAGGCCGAGCAGCAAATGCTCCGTGCCGACGTAAGTGTGGTTGAGATTTTTCGCTTCCTTCTGCGCGAGCGCGATGACTTTTTTCACGCGTGGCGTGTAGGGAATGTTGCCGATCATTTTCTGATCCGGCCCGGCGCCGACCTGTTTCTCGACTTCCATGCGGACGGTTTCGAGGTCGAGGCCCATTTTTTGAAGGACGTTGACGGCCACGCCCTGACCCAGCTTGATCAGGCCGAGCAAGAGATGCTCGGTGCCGAGGAAATTGTGGTTGAAACGGTCGGCTTCCTTCCGCGCCAGCGCCAGCACCTGCTGCGCTCGCGGAGTGAAATTGCTCATGGATTCGTCGCTCATACTTGACGATAAGATGCAACTGTTATGCCATTTTGTCCAACAAAGTTTGGAGGATTTGAATTTGCGGAAATTTTTTACTCTCGACAAAGAAATGGCGTTCGGCAAAGTAAAATTAATACAGCTAAATATGCTGCATCCAATTACAACTCAAATTCCAACAATACTGAAATACATCAGTAAGTTTTGGGCGTGGCCTCTTCGATTTCATTACACCAGCGCAAGATTGGAAAAATTTTTATACTTGGACATTTCGGCAAGCGGCGATCCTGTGAATTACATTTATCTTTCTTAAGAAGTATTTTGTTATTTGAATGTCTATAATTTATCTCCGTTTGATTTTACAATAGACCGAATAAAAATTGATTTTGTCGTTGATGGGGTTGGTTCTTTTTCATGCACGAATGTGACCCCTTATCTAATAAGTGGAATGAGTTATCAGAAAATATATGTTCACAGTTCATGTCCAATGACGCCGGAAACTGCTCAACGCGCACGCGAGAAAAAAGAGGATAGACGGGCGTGGGTGACAATTGAAGCTCACATCATAACTTCCATTCGCTCGTTTCCAATCAGACGAAGCATTGAACATTTGAACAATGTTCGAATAAATGCTTAGTCAAATTTCAATTCCCCACGTTCGGCGGTTTGACAATTGGCCGGCTCACGTTTTTCAACCGGTCGCGCAGCATGTCCGCGCGGATCAGGTCGCGCTCCTCGGCGGAGAGCTTGTCGGAAAGCTGCTTCTGCAAATGCGCCGGTTGCGTCGTCAAAAACAGCTCGTCCACCAGCGAGCGCTGCGCGCCGGGAAACAACTCCATGTCCACGCCCAGACGCAGCAGCGACAGCAGGTTCATCGTTTCCTTTGACGAAATGCTGTGCGCGTTCGCCAAAATTCCGTAGGCGCGCCCGATGTGGTTGAACACCACCTTTGGTTTTTTTTCCAGCAACGTCTGCCGCCCGTTTTCCTCGTGCTCGATGATCTGGCCGAGGACTTTTTCCAGCCGTTCGACGATGACCGTTTCGCTTTCGCCGAGCGTCATCTGGTTTGAAACTTGAAAAACATTTCCGAGCGCCTCGGTGCCTTCGCCGTAAAGCCCGCGCACGGCCAGGCCGAGTTTGTTGACCGACTGGATGATCGGGTTGATCTGTTCCGACAGCACGAGTCCGGGCAGATGCAGCATCGCGCTCACGCGGATGCCAGTGCCGAGATTCGTCGGGCAGGCGGTCAGGTAACCGAGTTCGTTGTCGAACGCGTAGTCGAGGGTTTTTTCCAGCTCGGAATCAAAACGATCAATCGCGTTCCACACCTGGCGGATTTGCAAACCGGGCCGCAATGCCTGCATCCGCAGATGATCTTCCTCGTTGATCATCACGCAAAACGTCTCCTCGCGGTTCAACACCACGCCGCTGCCGGTGTTTTTCGCGGCGTGCTCGCGGCTGATGAGATGGCGCTCGACGAGAATCTGCTTGTCCAGTGCGGCCAGATTGTCCATCGCCTCGGAAAACGAATCCTTCATCTCCGGCAAACTTTCCACCGCCGGACGGATGATTTCCAAAACCTTCATGCGCTCCGGTTTTTTTGCCCAGCCCGGAAACGCCGCACCCTTCAAATTGCGCGCCAGCCGCACGCGGCTCGACATCACGATGCGGTCGTGCGGGCCGTGACGCCGCGCAGTTTCGGCGGGCGGGGCGAGGAATGTGTGGATGTCTTTCATCGCGTCAAATTTTTCGGCCCGGACGGACGTTCGCCGGCTTGCTTGATTTCGTCGCGCAAGGCCGCCGCCTGCTCGAAATCCTCCGCCTCGACCGCCTTGGCCAGTTTTTTGTGCAACGATTTCATGCGGTCGGAATCTTCCCGCGACGCGCGCAAAGACTCCGGCGACTTGCCGACATGCCGCGTGCCCTTGTGCATTGTCTTGAGCAAACCGGCCAGACCCTCCGCGAACGTCTTGTAACATTCCGGGCAGCCGAGCCGGCCCGACTTTTTGAAATCCGCTTGTGAAAAACCGCAGTGCGCGCATTTTAATTCCGCTCCGCCCGCCGCCTGCTCGATTTCCTGCGACGCGCCGAGGCCAAACAGCTTGTCCGCGTCCGCCAGCGAAAACGCCGTCGGGTCATTGATGCCCTTGGTCTTGGCGCAATCCTCGCACAAATCGAGCTTCTGCATCTTATCGCCCACGATCTGGGTCAGATGGACGGTCGCCGGTTTCTCTTTGCAAATGGTGCAGAGCATAAATTTGTTAAATTGTGAACCGTTGAATCGTTACATCGAAACCGACGGCACCGGCGAATTAATTTTGGGCTGGAACAATTCCCGCACATCTCGCCGCATCAAAACATAAACTATCCAGCCGGAAATTGCGACGTAACCAGTCAAAACCAAAACGACCAGAAACGTCGGGACGACGGCATGAGGCCGGTCATCAATCAAAACCTCTGGAAACTGGAAAACAATTCTCTCTGGATTGAAAACCGCCCAGACGCTCATCGGCAACGCAACCAAAAAACACAATCCTGACATGAAAAGCGCATACCTGCGCGCGCCGCGCCATAATTTTAACAGACCGACACCGGCAATCAGGTTGAAGAGATTCCAGCTTGGAATTACAAAGCCGTGGGTCCGTACGCAATCCGCCACAACACCGGACAATCCCATTGAAAACAAAAACACCCCAACAATTGTCAATGCCATTGGCCGCTTCATATTTGTTTCAACAGTTTGTTTCGCGCTTTTCGATTCAACGATTCACGTTGTAACGATTTAACGCTTGACCGTCATTTAAAAATCGGCTCGCCGGAGACTTTCGTCAAGGCGTGATAATCATCCACCAGCTTACGCGTGATTTTCCCCGGCTTGCCGCTACCGACGATGCGCCCGTCAATCTTCACCACCGGAATCAATTCCGCGCCGGTGCCGGTCAGAAAACATTCGTCCGCGTTGAACAAATCGTAGCGCGTCAGATTCGGCTCGGTCACCTTCAAACCGGCGGCCTCCGCCAGTTCAATCACCGTCTGTCGCGTGATGCCGTAAAGCGCGCCCGCCGAAAGCGGCGGCGTGAACAGCGCGCCGTTTTTTACGATGAACAAATTGTCGCCCGTGCATTCGGCCACGAAACCTTCCGCGTTCAACATCACCGCCTCCTCGACGCCCGCGTTGTTCGCTTCGATCTTCGCGAGGATGTTGTTGAGATAATTCAGCGACTTGATGGCCGGGTTGAGCGCGCTGTGCAAATTGCGCGTCGTCGGCACGGTGATGATGTCCAGCCCGCGCTGGTAATACTCCGGCGGATAAAGCTGAATCTTGTCCGCGATGACGATCACGGACGGGCGCTTGCAGGTGCGCGGGTTCAAGCCGAGCGTGCCCACACCGCGCGTCACGATGAGCCGGATGTAGCCGTCGCGAATTTTATTTTTCCGGCACGTCTCAACGGTCGCGCGCATGATGGCCGCGTGCGACATCGGAATTTCAAGCAGAATCGCCTTGGCCGAACAGAATAGCCGGTCAATGTGCTCGCGTAATTTGAAAACGCGGCCGTGATAGGCGCGGATGCCCTCAAAAATGCCGTCGCCGTAAAGCAGGCCGTGATCGAACACCGACACTTTCGCGTCGCGCTCGCTGTAATATTTGCCATCAATAAAAATTTTCATGCCAGAACAACGCAGGCTAGGATAAAAAATCCATCGAGGCAAACGTGAATTTGGAATTTGCGTGACAGCGGGGAAATGTCGTTTATATTTTCCGACCTTTTGCGACCCTATGGTCTAGCGGTTAGGACACCTCCCTTTCACGGAGGTAGCCCGGGTTCGATTCCCGGTAGGGTCGCCAATCTATAAAATATTTCCACCATGAATGGCATCCGGTGCATGTTCGGGTTGCTGCTGGCCAGTTCACTTTATGCGCGGGCAGACGGCGATACGCTCACCCTGCCGGACTTGATGCAGGGTGCGCAGCAATGGGCACAGGACAATCTCGACACCAATTTCCTCAACGCCCTGCCGCAAACGGACGATCAGCAGGTGCAGGAATTTTTTCGTGAAATGCAGCGGCGGTTTCAAGGCGATTATGTGGTGGATCTAGCGGCGTTACGACAGTCGGCGCAAACAGTGCTGCCGTTTTTGGACAGCAGCAAGCAAACCCAACCTTACGCGGCATGGCTCCGGGTACAGATTGATTATCTCGACGTCGCCGATGAAATCCGAATTTCCATTCCGCCGCCAACCACGGCAACCAACGCACCGCCCGTGCCGGTGCCGAATCCCTCCGCGCCCAAGGAACGCGAAATCTGGGTGCGCAAGGTGGCGGACCGGCCTTGGCCGGAGGCGGCGCGGAAATATGTGCCGGAACTAAAGCCGATGTTCACAGCGCAGCAAGTGCCGGCGGAACTGGTGTGGGTGGCGGAGGCGGAATCGGCTTTCGACCGGCGAGCGCGGAGTCCGGCAGGAGCAGCGGGCATGTTCCAATTGATGCCGGACACGGCGAAGCGGCTGGGACTTTCGCTGTGGCCGCGCGACGAGCGTTTCCAGCCGGAACCAAGCGCGACAGCTTCGGCGCAATACTTGAAACAGCTTCACGACCAGTTTGGCGACTGGCGGCTTGCGCTGGCCGCCTACAACGCCGGCGAGGGCACGGTTCAAAAACTTCTGAACCGCCACCAGACGCGCAGCTACGACGACATTGCCGGACAACTGCCGGCGGAGACGCAGATGTTTGTGCCGCGCGTCGAGGCGATCATCCTGCAACGAGAAGGCGCTAAGCTGGAACAACTCGCCGCGCCATAGAACAACTTTTGTTTTCATGTGTCGAATGGAGAAATGTGTCCATTCATGGCAATTGACAATTGCCGCAACCGTAGCATGTTCACGGTGTTGATATAGGCAGGAATTAATTTTATGAAAACAAAAACTGTTCAGTGCGCGCTTCTGGCCGTCGGCCTCGTCGCTGCCCTGACGTTTGAAGCGGGAAGCATTCAGGCGCAGGATTCCAACAAAAGTGAGAACCTGGGCACTAGCCAGACCGCGCCGCAACTGTCTTCCGTCGTTGCCCAGGTCGTTCAACTTTCCAAGGCCAATGTCGGCGAGGAAACCATCATATCATTCGTGAATAATTCGGAGAACAACGACAACCTCGATGCGACACAGATTATTTATTTGAAGCAGCAGGGCGTTTCCGACAACGTCGTCAACTCCTTGATCAAACGGCAAAGCGCCAGAACGCCGGCCGCAAGCGTGGCCCCGGCATTGGCGACCTATACAAACATTTACACCGTTGCCCAATCGCCCAAAGCGGCGGCAAGTTCACCCAATACGCAGACAAATTATGCCGTGATGCAGCCGGTAACCGCCATTTACGAGACTGCGCCGCCCTATTATTATCCTTATTATTACTACCCTTATGGCTATTACTGGCCGCCGGTGGCACTCTCATTCCGGTTTGGTGGTGGCTGGCACGGAGGCTATCGTCGCTGAATTGAAGCTATGATCAAAAAGGTTTGCTCAGCCATGTTTTACCGTTGTTTTTTCCATTTCCAAAAGACTTGTAAATCCAAGACCTGACCAGCCGCCAAGCGTAGCCTTGCCGTTGATTGATTCACAGCCGTTCGCGTCCGCCGAAGCCGGTGTCGAGGTCGTGCCAGAATTCCACGTCGTCCTCGTCCTGTTCCCAGCAGAGGAAAACTTCCTGGTTGCCGATGACGGACGGGAAATCCACCAGCCCGCGCGACAAGTCCTTGATGAAAATTTCGCGCCGCTGAAATTCGGCGAGGAGTTCCTGCATCTCGGCGAGCGCGCGGATCCAGCCGTTGACCGTGTCGCCGCCGGTGTCGTTTCCCTGCCCGGTCAGGCCGCTCAAACGCCGGTCAAATTTTTCCAGTTCCTGCCGGAGATGATTGAGCCGGGCCAGCCACTTGCGGATTTGCGGCAGCAGCGCCCGCGCCTCCTCGCGCGTGTAGTGTTTTTCAAAGCGGTATTCCATCGCAAAAAAAAAGACCGCTCGCGAGGGCTGACGGGCAACCATCACGAACGGTTGAAATCACATGGCGACGGCAGGTTACTTCTGCCAGGTGCGCTTCTTGTGACGGTTCAAGCGCAGCTTCTTGCGCCGTTTGTGTTTGTTAATTTTTGCCTTGCGGCGCTTTTTCAGTGATCCCATATATGGATGTTCTGTCTATTTAGCAAAATGCGCCGCAAAGGCCAACAAAATTCTGCGACTTATTCCACGATTAAAATTACTTTTTGTTTTTTTGAAATGGAATCAACAATAGTGCAAAGTAGGTTCCACCGCCTGCTACAATTCCTAACCAAGTTAAATTAAACCATCTTTTTTCTTCTGCCGACACATAAACATAAACTTTTTGTTATAATTCACTTTGGTTGGAATAATTCTGCCCAACCCAGCGTCGGCAGATTCGGGCTGTTCAAAAACAAAAAATTGCGACAAAATTACCATTCACACAAAAGACAGTGTGAATCACAACTGTCCGGTTTAGAAGCGTAGTAAACATTGATTATTTTGGGCGTCGGTTGATGGGGATGTGGGCGGCAATTGAGCAAGAGCCTGTGAAATGGGCATTTTCTCGAAGAGCGTCAGGCTCAAAATTTGTAGAATGGTGTAGAGGCTGGCATCCAGATGCAGACGTTTTTTCAAAATGGCGACGAGCAGATAAACGGCGATGGTGGTCCAGATTTGGGTGCGCACGGCGTTGGGACTGGTGCCATAAAACGCCTTCCACAACGAGTTGGTCGAGGATGTTCACGTCGTGAACACTGCCCGGCGTGACGATGATGACGGTGGGAAAGTTGCCTTGGAGTGTCAGCAGGGTGTGGAGTTTAATAGCGGCTTTGTGACGGCGGAACGTGGCCCACGGAAACAACGAAAGGCAGCGGTCAATGGTGGTGGAGTCCAGCGCGTAACGGGCGACACACTTGTCGAACTTGTATTTGGGGAAGCAGTCCATGACCTGGGCGAAGACGGTGCGACCTTTGTTCATAAGGTGAAAAACCGCTGGCTGGCGGTGTAACACCCTCGGGGAGTCGTCGCAGAATTGAAATCGAAAAAAGATCGGACAGCCAGATTATGCAGATTTTACCGAACTGAAATCGCTGTCAGCAAAATCTTAACCGGACAGTAGTGCTAATGTTTCTTTCCAGCGGTCTTTGCTGTATTCGGCGTGCGTCATAAAGCGCATCGCATGGACGATCTGGTGGTTCAAATGCGCCGCCGCAATCAGCCAGTAATCATTCCGGCGGATGTTGAACACCAGCACCGCCCGCCCGCTGCGGACTTTCACGGCGTCCGTGTCGGGGTAGCTTTGCCGCACGTCCACCAAGTTGCGCCAAGCCATCGCCTTGACCGTCTTGCGCCATGTGTCCAAGTGACGAGCCGCCGGGGGGATGTTGCCGCCCTGCCGCCACAAGAAACGCTTCTTTGATGATGCGCACGGAGACAATTTGTGTTCAACTGCCGGGTTTGTCAAACACGAACACCGGCACATACGTTATGCAATACCGTTATGCGGAGGCCACAACGCCCGGCTTGAAGTTGCTAAATGTGCCGTATTTATTGACGTTTATCAAATTGGTGCCGGTGGCGGGACTCGAACCCGCACGACGTTTCCTCTGTGCTTGAAACGTATAAAACCTAGTATTTTCAACGTATTCAAATGTCATTGACATAGGCACACGTTACGCGATACCGTTACGCCATGTCAAGCGTTCATCGTGACAGGGACAGAAAATGTTGGTTCTGCCATTTCTACGACCCGGAAGGCTTCCGGCGCAATCGCACGACCGGCACGAATAACGTGCGCGTCGCCACCACAATTTGCAGCACCATTGAGCGCGGCGCAATGCTGGCGCGCAGGGGCAAACTTTCAAATGAAAAGGCACTAAAGATGATCCGCGAGACGCGCGCGGCCATCGAAGAAACACACGGAAAAATTCCCGCTGACGAAGCCGAGCGCGTGTTGACCGAAAACTTGCAGGGATTTGTCGCGCTTGCTGGCGGCGAACTGGTGACTTTTTCAATTCGCGGCTGGCTGACGACGTGGATTGACGGCCGCACGGATGCCACGAAGGGCACGCGGACTGAATATCGCAAAATTCTGGACAACTTTTTGAAGCACCTCGGCACGCGCGCCGACCGTCCGCTGACGACATTGCAGACGCGGCAGATCGAAGACTACAAGCAAAAGCTGATTGAACGTGTCGCGCCGTCCACGGTTAACAAGGCGGTCAAAGTTTTGAAAGCGTGCCTTGCCGACGCCGTGAAAAAGCGCCAGTTGGAATTCAGCCCAGCCCAGCACGTCGAGGCCGTCGAGGTTGACGCATCGCAGCGGCGGCCATTCGAGCGCGGCGAAATCAAAAAGCTGCTCACCGTGGCGACTGGCGACTGGCGCACGATGATTCTGATTGCGCTCTATACCGGTTTGCGGCTCCGTGACTGTGCGAATCTGACATGGCGCGAAATCCACCTGGACACGGCGACGATTGAATTGCCGACGCAGAAAACCGGGCGGCGCGTCGGAATTCCCATTTCGGAATATCTGGCCGCGCATTTTGGAAAACTCGCCGGGGACGTTGCCGACGCGCCACTTTGCCCGACGTTGCACGGGAAACCGGCGAGCTGGCTTTCGGCGCGGTTTTACGAAGTCATGGTGCAGGCAGGCATCGTCGAGGCGCGCGGGCATGGGAAAACCGGCACCGGGCGCGACGGCAAGCGCCAGATGAATCGAATCAGCTTTCACAGTTTCCGTTACAACGTCACGAGCGCGTTGAAATCTTCCGGCGTGTCAGACGCCGTGGCGATGGATATTGTCGGCCATGAAACCGAGGCCGTCAGCCGCAACTACACTAAAATTTCGGAAACCGCAAAACGTGAGGCGATGAGCAAATTGCCGGATTGGACGAAATGAAAACTGGCAAAAACTGGTGGTGGAAAAAATTTGAAGCGTTCGACAAAGGCAATAAGCGACGAGCTTTGTTTGACACCAGCGCAGCCGCTGCGTTTTATTATGAACTTGCCCGCAGAAATTTCCCGCTCGAAAAATATCCAACATTCACAAAATTAAATCGTGGTGAGTTCAACATTGTCTATCACACATTTGGCCGAAAATTTGCCAGATGGAATCCGCCAACCGTCCTAATCATTCAGGATAAAATTACTTCGAGCGGAGACTTCGTTGCGTTTCCATCTTTCTTTTGGAATTTGCGAGCGAGCGAATCCACTTTGCGCAAAACTTTTTGGCGACAAATAGAAGTCGAACGGAATCAGCGCGGCATTGCCGAATCCGATCAAAGTAAAACTGGCAAAGGCGCGAAAAGTCGCAACGCGGGGAACTCGGCACGAACCAAAGGTGGCGGACAATCGTGGCGATGGCTTGAATTACTCGATAACCCACACGGACTGACCAGTAACGAGCGGAGCCATCTATCCGCCGCTCGTAAGAAACTGCCCATGCTTAAAAAAGATTTTCTTCTACTTTGGAAAGAAATTGAACAGCACCGCGAATTTTTGGAAATGTCCGATAGGGGAATTCCGCAAGCTCTTCAAAATCCTGATCGTAAGCCGATGAAATGGTGACGGCGCATTAAATCAATTTCAGATTGATACGCGCGGCGAAATGTTTTTTGCCAATGTCTATTGTGTTCGCAGTTGTTATGACTGCGAACCACAAAAATAAAACCACTGATGCAGTGGAAATTCCGCCGCGCGTCGTCGCGGCAAAAATCACTCCCGAATTTTGCCGACTGCCAAAGTCGGGAGAATTGTGCCCGTTCACCGGGCTGACACGTTCTTATCTCAACTCGCTGATTCTCCCAGGCGAATCCAACAACTTCAAGCCGCCGGTGAGATCCGTCGCCCTGCGGCATGAAGGCAACGTGCGCGGCGTGCGGCTGATTTTCTTTTCCAGTCTCATGCAGCATCTCCGCAATCAATCCGTCGAAAGCGAAACTATTCCTGCGGTTGCCCCGGCGCGGCCTTGCCGATCTGCAAAGCGCGCCCGGAAATGAAACCAAACCGGAAAAATTATTTGTGCGAGCGCTGCGACGAAGCGGTGAGCCTGCCCGCCGATCTGACTTCGCTGCCGCGTTGTAATTTCTGCGGGCGCGATTCGCTCGTGCTGTTGGATGCACCCGCAGTCGCCGCGCCGGTGACGCCAGAAAAAGCGCGCCAACTTTTTCATCAAATGCGCGAGCAAGTCTTGGACTGAATGCACCATGAGCAAGAAAAAATTCATGCGCCAGTCGCGCGCCAGCGGCAGTGACAAACACAAAATTGACCGTCTTGCGGGGCTGCTTCGTTCGCGCGGTTGCTTGAATCTGGACGTGCGCCAGCGCGTGCGCGTCATGTTACGCGAACAGGTGAATCAGGCATGAGACCGCCGGCCTGCCAATTTTTTTGCGATGCTCTCGGCTGTGGCGAGCCGTTTTGGACGCGCGAGGCCGCGCCGGAATGTCCGCGCTGCCATCGGCGCGAGTTTGTCACGCTCGCCGCGCCTGCACCATGCCAGCGGCAGCGCCAGGCCGCCACCGTGCTTCCCCCGCGCCCGGCCTGCCCAAAGCCTGCCACGTTGCCGCCCGCGCAGATTGCCGCCGGCTTTGCGGCCATCCGCGAGTCATTGAAGGAAGGCAGGGCCGATGGATGCTAGATGCACCACCGATTACAGGATCAGACTACAAGGCCATCGCCTTTGACAAAAGGCTACCGCACGGCGCGTTTCACTTGTGGCATATCCTGCGCGATTACGCCGGCAAAAAGAAATCATGCTGGCCTGGCCAACGCAGGCTTTGCCGTGACCTTGGCAGCAACTTCGAGACGGTGGCCCGCTGGCGCGACCAACTAATTCAGTGCGGCTGGTTGCAGATTAGATCGGGCAAAGGCGGCCGGCACGTTTACACCATTGGAAACTTTTCAACTGAAGATGCACGAGCAGAAAGCGGTAGCGCTACCAAAAGCGGTAGCACATCCCGTCAGCGTTCCTTGCGGACGCGCCTGCCTCCACTCGAAGGCGGGATGTCGGGTTTGCAATGTTGAGTTCCAGTGACACGAATGAATTAGCCCCTGCCTTCCACACCGGCAGTCTGGAATGTCCGTGTGTTCCATGCGTGCAGCAGAACACCCGACTGCGTGCCTTTTGGCCGGAGCCTGTCAGCATCTTTGGCTCGTTGGGTTTGACGATGCTCATGGCAGTTCACTTGTATTGGGCATTTCATCCAGCCTGTCCTTCAGACCGCATTGATGCTCGCAGTCTCGGCAACCACCTCACGGCGTTTTCCGCATCCCAAGGATGTCAGGATTTTGTCCCGGCAGCTTCCGACAAAACCGTTACCAGTTTTGCCGGTGCCGGTAGGCTACTGCGAACGGAATCGCAGGTTTGGTTTATGCTTTCTATGTCATATCAAACAATCACTGTAACCCCATCATTTCACACACAAGCCCTACCCCTAATCAGATTAAGGTTTTGGGGTTCACGCATTGGCCGTGAAATTTCCGCGCAAAAATTGCTTCGCGCCAAATTATCCATCGCCTGTTTGCGGACTGTCCACACTCGCGGACTGTGGGCGGGTTTGGACTGGACGTGGACACGGATAAATCGCGGGCGCGGCCACGGACTGCCCAGAGCCAATTCGTGTTCGCGTCTTGTTCGCGGTAAGTCCGCGACTGCGGAGAATTGCGCGGCTCTGGCGCGGCTTCTACACGCACTCCAAGTCCTAATGAAAATTAGGGGTAAAGCGTATTGAAGATTAAACAGCTTCCCGTCGGGCTAATGTTCCAATGTCGCAGATGGATTGCAGGGTGAATTTAGTGTCGCAAAGACACCTTTGCTGCACTGTCTTCCGGCAAAGTGATAGCTGTGAACATATCTTGCGAACTTATTTTTGCATGAGCAACGAGACGAAAAATTCTGTGAGTGTCAGTCCGCTTCGCACGAACACCGTGCCGTTCCGTGCGGCACAATTTGTTTGCGAACGTGATGGAAATTTGCCCGTTTGGGTGAGAGCGCCAAAACACGGGCATGAATTTTATTCCGGCTGCTCGCGCCCGAAACTTTACGAATGGGTGGCAAAAGGTTTTATCCGTTCCGTGTCCATCCGTGAGCCGGGACGCATCAAAGGCGTGCGGCTTTTCCATCTCGCCAGCATCTTGGCATTTATTGAACGATGCGAGGCCGGTGCTTTTACGGCAGGAACAAATCGGCGGACACGCTGAAACGTTTTGCCAGCGTGCGGACGTGATCCAGCGTCAACTGCCGTTCGCCGCGCAGAATCATCGCACCCAGGTTGCGGCTGGTGCCCAAAATGCGGGACAAATCCGCCGCATTCATTCCGTTTTCTTCCAACAGGTATTTGAGCGCGTCCAAGCAGCTGACTTTCGGCCAGCGGATTTTTTTGCCCTTGTCGTATTCGTCCACAAATTCCGTCAGCACGTCGAGATAATCCCGTTGCTCTGCGTTGAGCCGGGTGAAAACCGCGAGCGCGTTCATCATGGCCGTGGCTTCCTCGTCCTGCGCGTCGTCGTGAATCGGGCGCGGCAGGTAAGCCTCGCACAATTCGCGGTAGGTCTTGGGAATGTCCGCGTGACTGGCAAAACGCCGGGTTTGTTGCTGCGTCAGTGTTTTCATAATTCAGTTTTCCATCGGTTTTTGTCGTATTCCGCGTGCGTCAGGAAGCGGAGCAGGAACACCTTGCCGGTGTCGTAATGTATGGCGCAAATGAGCCGATAGTGGTTGCCGCATACGTTGAATACCACAACCGGATTACCACTGGACACGCGCACCTGATCTGCCGCAGGAAAGCACCGGCGCAAGTCGGCAAAATGCCGGAATTGCTCCTGCCGCATGATTCGTCGCCAGACCGCCAAGCCCGTTGCGGCCTGCGGGTAACTGACGGCAAAAGCAGCCAGAGTGCTTTCCTTAATAATCCGCACGCACACAATTTGTGTTCAATGGCCGGATTTGTCAAACCGATTATGCTAAAAACTTGAACCGCAGCAAATTTTCGCTGCGTCCGGTTTCGTAGGTTGTAATTTCGGGTTTCTCATGCAAGCGCCCTCGCCGCCGAGTGGCCGCAGCTTGAGCAAAAATTCGGTCAACTGCCGATAGCTCTGGCAATCTGGCGCGATTTCGAAAAAGTCAATCGCCCGGCCCGTGGCGGATTTTTTCAAGGCGCGACCGGCGGCGCGGATGCGTTTGTCCCAGCGTCCGCTGACTTCGGGAAAATCGAACGCGACGAATTCCAATCCCGGCTCGTCAAACCATTTTCCGCCGAAGCGAGTGGCGTTGCTGGCGATCTGAAATCCTTTGCGCCCGGCGTAAATCCCGCCGTCAATGCGAACGCGCGGCAGTCCGCGTTTGAACCATTTCGGCGCTTTCACCATGTTACCGTGCCGCGTCCAGAATTCAGAGCCATCCCACATCACACGACAGTCGAAAATCTTTTTGCTGACAAACCAGTCAGCGAGATTCGAGCCGCGCCAGTCCACCGCCAATGTCATTTGCGATTCGTCAATCATGCTTTGCGTGCGCGATATTCTTTCCGGCCCGCAATCCGTCCCAGAAGAATTTTTGTGTCAGCATCAGGCAAGTCGGTGAATCCTTCATCGCGGCGGTATTTAACAAGAGCGTGTTTCCAAGCGATCAATTGATCGGGATGCGTCAAAGCAAGTTTGAGCAACATTTCAGCCACTTGCGCCAGTGGAGGCTTTGCTGGCTGGTAAAATTCTTTCTGGAAAAATTCCAATGCGCGATGAATTTCCGGCGCGCGTATCAGGTCAATGACGACTGCTAGAACCGTTTCAGATCGTCCTTCAAGAATATCAATCTTTTGCCTTATCGCCGCCATTGATTCATCGAGGCGCGCATCCTGTTCCCTTCGCCGCTTTTCATCCTCAATCTTCCTTTGCTCGTATCGTTCCAGCCAGGCTTGTGTATTTCGCTCCCGGCTCGCCTTACGCTGCGCCTTTTGCTCCGCCGTCAATTTCATGCCCTTGGTGATTTTCATAATGTTGTCCACGCTCCACCAGCGCGCCCGGCGGAAATGATTTTGTGTTGAGGAACCAGCACCGGCGGCGGCACTGGATTTACGTCAATGACACGGACAAACACATTTGACACCAATAACAAGTTACGCCGTGACGTTACGCGAAAGGATTTTAAGAATTTCTGAAAGCTAAAAATAGCCTGTAAATAAAAGCTATTTATCAAATTGGTGCCGGTGGCGGGACTCGAACCCGCACGACGTTTTACGGTCCCAGGATTTTAAGTCCTGTGCGTCTGCCATTTCGCCACACCGGCAACATTGATTAACAACGACTTACGATTGTGCTACCACTCCATACTTGACGTTGTGCCACTATTTGTGCCACTGTTATGGCATGAAGGCAAGTGATGCCACTAGCAATGACCAAAATTGTGAAAAGCGCCAAGCTCATGGCGCT